>Ga0099824_1001816_pt1 | contig 30741 bp, 23 predicted proteins | sample SiratrowhiteBW_FD_76837 | JGI IMG/M metagenome (GOLD analysis project Ga0099824, IMG submission 76837) | Root nodule microbial communities of legume samples collected from California, USA - Siratro white BW | ecosystem: Host-associated > Plants > Roots > Nodule | place: USA: California... | reverse complement strand
CGAGTCATCTGGGAAAGCTGATTAGATGAAGAGGGCAATTTTTTTGTCTTTAACCATTCTCTAGCATGTGACATGTCAACTGCTTCCATGTCTCTAGTTAGATTTTCCTTTACACATTTTTTTAAATCAAATATTAGTTAGTTTAAGTATACATCTTAGAATGCATAACCTTTTTATCAGTACCAGATGTTGTTCGTTCCTACCGTTTAATTTTCATTTCTTTTGCTTCATTTGCTGCGAGCTGAAATACATACACATACCATTAAAAAGGGGAGATTTGGTTTTTATTGTGCCTTTCAAAACAAGCAAGGTCTGCCAACAAAAATCTGATAATTCTTGTGTTTTCGAATAACGTAAATCGAGAATATGCTTCAAATTTGTTACAGAGGCAAGCTTAGGAACCTTTTTCTTATGCTAGCATGGATCTTAGTGATCTTAACAAAGTCTGGGAAATCAAGCCGCTAAGAAGAATTGGAGAAGATGAAGCTAGGAAGATTCTTGAAAAGGTAGCTAAGCAGGTTCAACCAATAATGCGAAAAAGAAAATGGAAAGTCAATGTTCTTTCTGAATTCTGGTACTTGATTATATGCTTCCCTTCATTTCATTTTTTTAATGCTATGTACTCGTGTTAGTATTAGTTTTCTAAAACTTTAGTGTGCAGCCCTGCCAATCCATCGCTTTTAGGGCTAAATATAGGACCAGGTGCAGAAATAAAGATAAGACTGCGGAGGCCTAACTGCGAGTGGGATTTCTTCCCTTATGAGCAGATTCTTGATACCATGTTGCACGAGCTTTGCCATAATGAACATGGTCCCCATAATGCTCAGTTTTATAACCTTTTGGATGAAATCAGAAGGGTAATGTTGTGTTGCTCTCTATCAATTTATATTTGCTAGTGTTGTCTACACTTAACTGTGAATGCATTCTTCTACCTCCTTAAACTTTTACTGTTTCACATGTGCTTTGTAATGGTATACATTCACCTTGTGTAGTACACTATATTCGTAATGCATGTGTGGTTTAGTAGATGCTAGAATTAGTGTCTCAGTGGAGGCACAGCTACATACACATGCAGCAAAAGAATTTGGGAACTGTGAGACTATTGTTACCCCGAGTCCTAAAATCTAGCATAAACTTATGCTTCAAAGTTATCCTGGTAAATAATTGAATATTTCATGTATTGATGAAATTTAAAATGAAGACTCGTCAGATACACTGTCTAAATAAAAGGTGGAATCCTTATTTTCACATGATGTGCTGATTATAGTTTATGAATTAGGATATTGTTTCTGTTGACTTGCTATCTTTGTATATCTACGCACATCCTTATTGGCACTGGTCATAGACAATTGGTATTTTTAGTTCAAACCCTATTCTACTGTAGGAATGTGAGGAACTGATGGTCAAAGGGATTAGTGGCACTGGGAAAGGATTTGACCTTTATGGGAGACGTCTGGGTGGGTCCTCCCAGCAACCACATGTGTCATCACTTCGCCAGACTACATTGGCAGCTGCTGAAAGCAGAGCACGTCATAGAGCTTTGCTGCCTTCTGGACCTCAGTATTTAGGTGGTGATAAAAATATTAAGTCTTCTCTGAGTCCAATACAAGCTGCTGCCATGGCTGCTGAAAGGAGACTGCACGATGACATGTGGTGTGGGTCAAAGTCTCAAGGGAGTGAGCCTTATATAAGGGACAATGCAAGTTCTAGTGGACCCTCTGCAAGATCTATTCGAACTTCAGGTATTCAATCTGCAACAGCCAAGGAAACATTTGAGGGAGCAAGATGGCAGTGCAACACTTGCACTTTGTTAAATAAGGTACGATTTGTTATGCTTGTATAATAATGACATTGCTAGATTGTATAATAATGTGCCATCACTTGATTTCTATAATATAAGAATCGGGTCAATAATGTTTAAACCTGTACACTTGTAGGAGAAATTGTACTTAGACCAACTTTGAAAAGCATATTAAGTTGAGATTATCTGAAAAAATGCGTGAGCGTTATAGAGGAGTTTCCATGCTTTGTAGCATCCCCAACCGTCCCAAAAACACATTGATCTAGTGTTTGTTGGTTATGTTAACTCACTGCAAAGGGACCAAAATCTGTGTCTGCTGAGGTCTTTTGTCTTATTAATAAGAATATTATTATTTGACAATTCTGTATTTGATTGGAAAACTGCTCTTGCATGCATTGAATACAAATTACTTCTGATGGTTTGGTGTATTGCAGCCATTAGCATTGGTATGCGAAGCCTGTGGAACAGAGATGCAGAAAGATGTTTCCAAGTTCAAAGTTTGGTCTTGCAAATTTTGTACTCTGGAAAACGGGGTTGAGGTTGATAGATGCTTATGTTGTGGAGAATGGAGATATTCATATGGCCCACCGGTTTCCATCCGTGGGCCTTACATTGGCACCTAGCGGGACCAAAGGCAATCAATCATTGTAACTATTTTGTGATGTAATCACAACATTTTAGCATAATAATGCATATGCGAGTTGAAGTTTTCGTGAGAAATTGGAAAATAAAATAAAAATCAGAAGTAACGGCTATAATGTTTGTCACCGTCCTATTCATAATTTTATGGTAAATTAAACTTTATTTATAATATACAAAATAATATTATTGTTTGCTTTATATTTTTATTTTCTAAAATAAGATGATTATACTTGTAGGGTCATAATTTAATTATTGATATATTTGAGGTCGTACAAGTGTATGCCTTATCGCACATGATCATAAGTGAGAAATATTTTTTTTATTATTTTTTGTTCTTTATGGAATTGACCTAGAATTTCCTGAAGTGGAATGTAATTAAACCCTAAACCTTTGATCAAACTATGTCTTTTTTTTTCTACTAAGCATCGAATTCAAATCTACTTGTAGACCATAGATATGAAATTTTATGTGTGTATTTTCTGTGGTTTGTCAATATCTATATATATTTTTGGAATTGAGTTCTTTTTAATAAATAAGAATTATAATAATCAATAATCAAATATTTTTTATATAAATAATTATAGTAAAAATATCATTAATTATAAAAAATATTTTATTATATCATAATTGATTGAATTAGGTACTGCTGTGACGGTAGGTAAAGTTTTATGTTTTTTGTTTATATGATTTACAGTAATGTAGTTGTTAGCTTCGTGTTCCAACCGAAAATATTAGTCCTTTACGTGAGAGAACTTATATATGCTAAAGTACCAATCAAGTAACTCGTTTTATTCATGTGGGCTTCCTAGCATTATCATTCCTTTCAAGAGTCCATGACGATTTCTCTCTGTTGAATAATCTTGCTTTGAACATTGGAGGTGAAGGTTTCTTAAAAAGTGGAATAGTATGCATTAGATAAAACGATTTCTTTTTTCTACAAAACCAAATCCAGAAGAAAGGAAAAATATCTAATTAAAGAAAACATATAAAACTTCAACAATCTTTAACAGTTAATTATTTCGGCTGTGCGCTGCCGTTGCAATTTCAATCGATACAAGGATATTCTTTCTTCAGTAGTTACAAGAATAAAAATAAAATTCAATCTAACTAAATATCACATGTTCCTACAATAACGACGCTGGATTTTATAACTACAATCGATAATGTATAACAACATATAAAAAGAATATTCTTTTTATATACAATTTTTTACAATTTTACTCAATAAATAAATAATTTTAAATTTAAATAAATATTCAATATAAAAGAACCTTATACACAATAAAAATATTTACTTACTTAGAAAAGTTATTTATTTGTATAATCACCTTTAATAAAAGTCCTTTTACAATTTAATAATATATTTTTATTTCAATGATAACAGTGTGTAGATTATTTATGCTAAAATAAATAAAAAATATATTTTATTTATTTAATAAAATAAACAATTGAGCCATTTCTCTTTATTTTAAAATAAATAAATATTTTCTAGATAATAAAAATATATGTATATATATATATTAAATTTAATTTTTTTAAATTTTTTAATTTAGTGCTTATAAAAGTAATAAAATTATATTTAATATAATAAAAAATGTAAATACACATGTTTTTGCTAGTTATTATAATATAAATATGATTAACATATTATATGAAAAATTCAAAATCTTGAAATTACTCACACCCACGAATCAAATTATCACTTTGGGGAATCTTCAAGCACGTGCCGCGTGTCTATCTATAAGCTTATATATATGACAAGACAATCTCAACAATTTCGAGTATATCATTTAACTTATTTTAGTTCCATCCAAAAATTTGGCCCATCTATCACTGCTCCCATGATTAGTTTCGGAATATGTTTCTTTAAAATTCTATAACTTTCCGAAATAAAAGCCAATATAAAAAAGTGTTCTTAAAAGAATTAGATAAAAAATACAGAATTATGAATATTATCTTTTATTGTCTAATTTGCGGTCTCACTCAAGAACACAATATGGTAATATTGACTTTTATCGACAAGGTTCAAATGTCAGACTTTACTTTAAAGAAACATGTCTCATTTGATTTAATATTTTTACAGAGTTAAGTATAGGTGACCATTTTTTCATAACATTATACATCAGAAAGTTTAAATTCTCGAGAGAATTATCCTACCTACTGTCTTATTATATCTTAAACAAAGATGGTCCACGAAAAAAAAAAAAAAAAGCTTGTAAGGAAAGTCAATAAACTTATATCTTCACGAAACTGAGTTTTTGAAAATTAAATCCTGTTTAAACTTCCACCATGCCATAAGAAATTTTAATGAACTAACTTTATCGAGAGTAGACAGTAAAATATTAAATTATTATTTAAATTTGAAACTTTAGAAAAATAAAAAAGTTATGTATAATATATAGAGTGATGAGCTTATAAAATATGATTTATTTTGGATCTAAAGCGGTGACATAAAGAAATAGGTTTAGTAAATCTGATTAGTTAAGAAGTGTATTAGAACGTGGTTTTGATATGTAATTAAGGAATGAATGAATGATATAATGAATAGGAGAGGACACGTGGAGGCGGAAGGAGAAAGAAAGACATTGAGATCGATGAGAGAGAGAGAGAGAGAAGAGAGAGAAAGGATATTTCGCAGAAGGTTCGGAGGTGTGACTGCTGACTTGCCAGGCACAGCGTAGGTGCCGGCCATCGAACGCGAACAGGAAATGATTTGAATGGTGTGGTATCACATCGTCGTTGCCATTTCTGAGTTTGGTCCTTTGCTCCTTCTTCTTCACTCATCATCACATCCCTAGATTCAAGCATTCCACCACTCTCTCTTCTCTTTCTCACTGCTCCTCTTGCTGGATCTGTGCTCTCCTCTCCTCTGCTTAGCTCATGGGTCCGGTGGAGGAGAAGATAGACCGCGATCCCTTCGACAACCTCGACGACGATGACCACACTCCCTTCGCCTCTTCCCCTTCCGCCTCCAAGGTCCGTCCCTTCAATTTCGAGACCAACGTCGTCGATTTCCGGACCTCCTCCGCCTTCAACATTAGACGCATCAGCAGGAGTATATATTTCGTCTTGATTAAGGCCAAGATCAACATCTTGCTTCCCTTTGGTCCATTCGCCATTTTACTTCACTATCTTACCGGTCACCATGGATGGGTCTTCTTCTTCACCTTATTGGGTATTACTCCTTTGGCCGAACGTCTCGGTTATGCCACCGAGTAAGTTTCACGCCTCCACTCAAATCTATGCTAATCTAATCTAATCCCATTTATTCTCTCTCCTATCTAATCTAATCTCTAACACGCTCTCCTAATCCTTGATCCAGGCAGCTTGCCTTCTTCACGGGACCAACAGGTAAACTTCTATAAAAGTAACTAGTGTTGTATATATTATCTATAAGCTAAGGTTGCATTTTAGTCATAAATACAACAGGACCTAGCTACTTACATCATCTTTTCACTATGTTCAATAACGCATCATGCTTTACCATTCATTGATGACATAAAATGGTATTTGTTGAGAACGAGTAACGCGTGCCGTTAACGTAACACCATCCTTTGTCGTATTTATTCCCTTTTCTGTATAGGCCTTGTATCGAAGTAGATGGAATGAATACGTGTCAATTGAACTGACTTCTTTTGGTATGCGCAGTTGGGGGTCTGCTTAATGCCACATTTGGCAATGCAACTGAAATGATTATATCAATTTACGCATTGAAAAGCAATATGATAAGGGTTGTTCAGCAATCTTTACTTGGTTCTATCCTGTCGAATATGCTTCTAGTTCTTGGCTGTGCTTTCTTTACTGGTGGCATTGCCCACTACAAAAAAGTACAGGTTTTTGATAAGGTACGTTTCATGACCTTAGTGAAAATTAGTGCACGTAATTTTTTCTTCGTGTTTTGTCTCCTCCTGCCGTCACGGACTTCACATTTTAGTTTGCCTTTGCAACAGGCGGCTGCCGTTGTCAATTCTGGGTTACTCTTAATGGCTGTAATGGGAATCCTGTTTCCTGCTGTGCTTTACTTTACTCACTCAGAAGTTCATCAAGGGAAGTCAGTGTTGTCTCTATCAAGATTTAGCAGCTGCATAATGCTGGTGGCATATGCAGGCTACCTTTTCTTTCAACTTAGAAGTCAGCAAAATGTTTATAGTCCAGTTAACGAGGTTAGTTCTTTTGCCCCATTTTTGAAAACTTTTTTGCTTTTTCTCTCATGTTTATGATGTATAATTATCATGACATGCACCATGTGATGTGGTTGGGGTGAAACCCGTCTATGTTTTTTTATCGTTGTCTTTCTTATGAGAATACGCTGCGTAGTGGCGATTAGATATTTTGAGTTTTCAACTATTTAAGGAAATAAATAAGTATTTGGCACCTGTTAATTGTCACAACTATGGTCGTTTACTTAATCATCCAGTCATTGTAATTTACCTGTGTTAACTAGTATTACACATTTACCGGTAGACCCTTATTATACAGGTTAAAGTCTTAAAACCTTCAACATACATACGAGTTTGAGTTTAGTGGACGAAAGATATATACACGTGAAGAAAGAAAATTGTTTTGTTTCAATTGCTAGACCCAAATATTTTATTTAATTAAGCATTTTACTAAAAGTGTGGAAAATACTTTAAAAAATGAAGAACTGGGAGAGATGACTACATTGCCATGGTGTGAAGTTTAGCTCCTCAGTCAAATTTTGGTAGACTCCCGAAGAAAATGGGAAACACAGCCACAACCATTATTTTTGTTTCATCAAAGCAGACTCGTTAAATCTAATTGGTGTGACCGAACTTCCTTTGCAACTTGCACGATGCAGTGGCAGAGCTTGTATAATAAAGTCTAAAATTATTGGAAGGGTCAAATAATAAATTTTATAATGTTGAAATTAAATGAAACTGTTATGATAATATCATACCTTATGGGTGATTTTAAGCATTTCATTATACTATTCAAATATTAACAATTTTCTTATCAATTTCTTTTTATGTTATTAAAATATCTTTTAATTTATTATTATTATTAATACTTTCCAATTTTTGTTTTTTATGACTTCTATTTCTTTGTTTGCTACTGGATAAAAACATTAGAGAACTTCTTTGTATCATTTTCTTATGAAAATTGTCAGAAGTATTAAATATTTTATGCAAAACAAAATTTGTATGAGAATAAGAAAAACAAATGTTATGATTTTTTTAACAAATTTTACTCCAAAATCTTAGCAAAGTTTTCTGAAATTCTGTGTTGAAAAAAATTGTGTGAAAAATCCACATGCAAGACATATTTATATGTTTAAGTCACATTATGTAAGTTTCCTTGTATACGACGAGGATATGAAGGTTTTGCAAAAAATTAGTTTGACAAGGCAATAATGGTTTGAAAAGGAAATTAACTAATAAAATACTTAACATGGGAAAAGTGTTATTAATGTTTAAAATCATTCAAAAAGAGTTAATGCTATCAAAAGATAATATTTACAGTAAAATATAATGTAAAATTTTCTGTAATAGTAGTAATTTACAGTAAAATTTACAGTCTTTTCTGTTTTTCACCCCTCGGGTGGGGGTTTAATTTTTTTTTTCTATTGTTGATTAGAATATTAGATGATTACATATATTTCAAAATATCAAAGAATTTACTTCAGTAAATTGTTTCCTATTGAATGCATTTTTCTATATGATTCAACATTGCATTTGCACATAATCTTCTTACTTTATAATGTAGGAAGGAGAGAATGGTGAAAATTCTGATGAGGAAGAAGAACTTGAATTAAGTCAATGGGAGGCAATAACCTGGCTTGCTATTTTGACAGCATGGGTATCTATATTGTCTGGATACCTTGTGGATGCCATACAGGTATAGCTATATCATTTTGGAACTTCTTGATCATTAGTTACTATTATTGTATATTCTCTTGGAATCCTGAGTTTGAGCCTTTATATTTTTTTCTTAATTATGCTTTCATTTTATTTGTTAATTTCTTTCGGCAAGGTGCTCTAATACAAGAATTTGCAAGATGATTACAAAAAAGATTCTTACCATGCTATATAACGCCTTGATGTTTGATGTTCATTTTTAGAGCCATAAATAGAAAACTAAGTTACTAATCCAAGAATCATTTGGTGACAGCTCAAGGGTGATAAACATTTGACCTTTAAGTAACATATTGGAGGAAGGTAACAGATAATAAAGGTGTAATCTCATCTGAAAAAGATGTCTAATAAAATTAGAAAAATTGCTAAAGCAATATTGGTGAATCAAAAGACTTTGGACCAATAGATAATGATTCTTGGTGGTGGAATGCGAGTATTTAATAGAATCTAAGGAACAAAATGGAGTGTTTAAAGTTCTTACACTCGTGCAACTACTACTACTCAATAGCGGCATGAAGTGGCCACCCTTAAAATGGTTGTAGCAGGATAGTGTATATATATATATATATATAGTTTCTACTTATTATAATTCTATTGATATGTGCTTTTAAAGATGAATGTTGATCCCAAGCTTTGTTTCAGCATCTTCTTAAAAATAGATCTTCATCTTTATTGCATTAGACACTCGAAAAGGAAACTTCTAATCTGATTGATTTCAACGCTCTATGCATCAGCCTCTGCCTTTAGAAACATTTCAAAAAATATTCACAATATATAACAATTAAAGAATATATCTCATTAATCATACAATAAAGAGTTTCCTTAAGGATATATCTTATGGTCGTTGAAATTGAATTCATTTCAAAACATAGGTTTGTGTTCGTCAGAACTAATCTTTAGTAAAAAGACATTTAAGTATTTTTATCTAGAAATAAAAGGATTGTTACGGCTTAATTACATTTGTAATTAAAGACTTAGGATAGAAACTGCAATAGAACCGTAGATCGTTTATCGGTTCAGGACGATATGAACTTCTATTTAACTTAATTTCCATCTGCACATAAAACCACTTTGTTAGTATATATATCATACCTTATAGTGTTTGTCATTGTCAAAATCTGATGAACTATTTATATACATAAGATCATCTAGTGGGGTCTTATTAGTGTCTCAACAATCTTCCCCTTTTTGATGATAACAAAAGCTATAAGTTACCAAAAGCGTCAAGAACAACAGGAAGCAACATGTATTATGTTCATGTGTTTTGTGTATAGATATAATCAAGTAAGCACAATAAAACAAAGTGGTTCAACTAATGTAAATGCAAGACAGAAAAACGAAACAACATAAACAAAGATTCACAAAAGCAAAACTATTATATTGCTCTACTGGCCTAAGAAAGTAAAGTTGGTCATCAAACGTCCTTTCGCTCTGAATGTGAGGGACTTCACTATTATATTCATAAGACGAAGAAGCACTTAGAGAGTGCCTTCCTGATTTCCATACCACACTGCAATGGTTTCATCTTCATACAATATCCTATCAAACCATGCTTTTCTTTGTAAACATAACTCCAGTCCCTAGGAGTAACCTTGGGAGCAGATTTGGGCTTCATGGGAGAGGGAGTTGCAATCTCCATAAGTTTCCTAAAGTTGAGTGCAGGCAGATGAGGGCATATGATGTCAGGGTAAACTTAAAACTCGATGTCCTTAGATGTCTTCAGGGTAGGAGGAATGACAAACATGTGACTCTTGATAAAGGGTTGAATCATAATGTTGTCAATCTTCAACATGTTGTCCAGAGGAGCATTGTATCCATCAACCAAAGGTGATAAAGATCTCAACTCGTAATCGATGGGCCAAAGTCTCAAAGAACTGTCTGGCTTGCCTGTCTTGATCAATCTTGAGGTGGCTGGTTGAGGTTTGGTTGGGCCAAGGAGTCTAGGAAGGTCTAGGAGACAGACTGGCCGTTGCCATGTTGGAGGGTCTAACTTGACAATGGCATGGTCTGGTAGGCTAAGGAATTCAGGTGAGGGTTGGAAGGTTGAATATGGTTGAAGAGGCTAGATGTTACATGTGATAGTCTCGTATGAAGAGAAGGTATGAGATGCAGATTTGTTTGGATGGTAGATCCAGGGCTTACCACCAGGCAAAAAGCTAAAGCTTGTAGTGTGGGTGCAACTCTATCTATTTAAGAACGTAATAGCCCAAACACTACAATTTGATTGTGATTTGGCCCATCTGGCATCGGCCAATAAGACAATTGATGCCATCTACAACACTTTAGATGATAGATAATGGTAAAGTTGTTAATCTTGATGTTATTCTTCTCAAAGTTTGGAATGAAATATGAGAATGAGGTATCATTTAACTCAGTAAGCTAATCAATCATTTTGTGCTTTAAGAAAATGAATTATGGGGTAATTATTAGTGTGGAAACTCGTGGAGACAAAATTAAGGAATTCAGGTGATGGTTGGAAGGTTGAATATGGTTGAAGAGGCCAGATGTTACATTTGATAGTCTCGTATGGAGAGAAGGTATGAGATGCAGGTTTGTTTGGATGGTAGATCGAGCGTTTACCATTAGGTCAAAAGCTAAAGCTTATAGTCTGGGTGCTACTCTTTCTATTTAAGAGTGTAATAGTCCAAATGTCACAATTTGATTGTGATTTGACTCACATGGCATCTACCACAGGACAATTGATGCCACTTGCAACACTTTAGATGATACATAATGGTAAAGTGTTAATCTTGATGTTATTCTTCTCGAAGTTTGGAATGAAATATGAGAATGAGTTATCATTTAACTCAGTAAGCTAATGAATCATTTTGTGCTTTTAAGAAAATGAATTATGGGTTAATTATTAGTGTGGAAACTTGTTGAGGCAAAACTAGGACTGTCGTGTAAAGATAAGTTTATATCAGGTCTCAACCTTGAGCCCTTGTTTTAATATGCTTTTTGGGAACTTGAAAGATTATCACTAAATACATGGTTTTCTATATTTTTTGATATAGTTTTGACTGAGAAATCAAGAGAAGAGGTTAAATCTAAAGATGATCATTGGATATAGACATTGCAACCAAAGGGTTTTGCTTAAGCAACATGATAGTGTATATAAGCATTGCAATTTTTAGGAAAAAAAATGAGGAAAATGTCTTAGGTAAACCGGAGATCTACCTTAGGTTCTAACTATATCAATGTTGCAAAATGATGGAGAAATTAATGAAGAAGATATCACCCTAGAGATACAACTTGGGTGATTAAATTGGAAGATATTGATGATTGTTTGTGATTTCGAAGTACCTACCCAGCTCAAAATAAATTGTATTTATACTTCCAACTACCTTATGGTAGTGAGACTGTTGGACTTTAAATGAACAAGAGAAAAAGAAGAGATGAGTATAATAAGATGAATACGCGACGACACAGAACAGGATAAGATACAAAATGATTGAATATGAGATTATATTGGTGTCTGTGGCACTAATCAAGAAAAGTATGATTGAAAATTGATTGAGGTGAGAAGACCAATGGAGACACAAGTGAGAAAGAAAATTGGATGATTTTATCCCTATAAAGAGGTACAAGGAGATTAGTAAGGGTATTACAGGCAATTAACAAAAGAAATCATACAGATGAATATCCCTGAGAATATGGGTCTTATTTGAGCCCAATAACATCACAGGAAACTCTTAAAGAAATCAAAAGACTTGTTATTTTATTTAGTCTTGATTCTGGGTTGATCATGGAACATGCAAACATCGGTAACACAAACGCACTCAGAATAATAGTTATATAGAACACTAATCTTGCACATTTATTTATTTAAATGAAGAAGAGATAGGTGCATTGCTAAGTGAGTTCTCTTCCTAAGGAAGTACTGACGTTTTGTTAAAAACAGAACATAGCTTGAAAGAGGTAGAATTGATCTCTTGATATATTAACTTTGCACTCTGATTTTACACACTTTGTAATTTTACAGCGAAGAGCTCAGATAGAAAGGCTGAAACTCCTAATTGGGCATAACAAACAACAAATTATGGCTAAGCTCAAAGTAGACATCACGAGCTCATACCTACAACTAGTTTTATTCTGAACAGAAGCAAACTTTAACCAAACTAACAAGCAAAATAAAATAAAATACTGAAACATTAAAAGACGACTGGAAAATCTTTAATTGCCAGCACTCCTTGAGATTTTTCTTCAATAATCCAAGCTTTTACATCATTCTCATCTGTTTGCTGGATCACTTCCAAGTACATGATCATCTACATTTGTTCCCTTAACAAAATTTGTATCACCTGGATCAAAACACTTCTAATCATCTTAATCTATTTTTTATGTTGAAGAATGTAGCTTTTGGTATTAGATGAACCATGACAGTTGCAACAACATTTTCAACATTGTACCCTGACTCTGGAAATTGACTTGATAAGAAGAAATATGATAATCCCGACAAAGATTTTCCCGTTTAAGGATTTGTGTCCTGTATTTGCCAAAGAGATGGCCATAATTGTTGCACCTTCCTTGATCCCTGAAAGAAATATTCAATATAAGTCCTAAAATTTTCAAAGACTTTGTCTCTTTTTTCTTCCTCCTCAAATTTGTTTTGGCCAAAGATGCTTGAGTTCTCATGGTATTTTTTTTTTTTTTTTCCAAAATTGCATCTTCATGTAAAATAGAATGCATGTCTTTTTTCCTTCCATTCTGTTGGAAAACTTTTGTTTTTCATTTTAATGGACATAAGCTCACATCCGAAAGGTCAAATATGATGCAACTCATATATTTGAAACACAGGGAATTATTCCTTTCTAGCATTTGTACCATACTCAACAAACTTTGACTTTTTTTCAACTTTTCAACAACTCCTTCTCTTTTGACGTCAACATTTTTTTTCATTGCCAATGGTGGCTTTAAAGAATTAGGACTAATTGATTTTTTAAAAATGACAGCATCTTGCCAACATTACATGAGCTAAGCTAAAAAGAGACATCATGAGCCCACACCCACAACTAGCTTGTTTTGAACATAGGAAAACTTTAAGCAAACTTACAAGCAAATGAAAAATTGCAAAATCATTAAATGACAATCTTAATTGCCAACAAGTTTGAACCCCAAAGCATGTAATTGTTGGGATGGTCTCCTTCTTATTCAGTAGTTGTGACAGTGCTCGCGGGATTTGTTTCCAGACAATTCTTATGGAAATACCCTGGTCAAAGCCAAAGATCAAATTAAAAAACTCCTATTTATACTAATAATATTTAGGTCATGTTACGAGCAAGCCCATCTCAACAACACTTTTACATAATTAAGTACTATGATGCTATTTAAGAATATAACAACTTAAAAGGTTACGGGAGTAAAAGCAATGGCTTAATACTGATTAGATTTAACAAAAAATGAGTTACTTATTTTTGGAATTATGCAGTGGAACCAGTGATGGGATCAGGCCAGGTGTAAGGGATAAAAACCTTGATTCTGCATTGAAATTTTGGTAGAAGTGAAAAGAGATATATTGCAATCCACTATTAAGATTTTAAATAATGGTGGTATATAATACTGCCCCTATAGCCTTAATTTGTACTAATCTAATTATCTGGATCAAGGACTGGTACAAAATATCTGTTTTTACTGTCCTTGTTGACAGACAGAAACGCTGATATTCTTATTGTCTGTAAACTGTTATAAGTTGATTCATAAACTTATTGTGTTTCTGGTCTCTTACAGGGTGCATCTGAGTCATTGAATATGTCAGTGGCTTTTATTTCTGTCATCTTGCTTCCAATTGTAGGCAACGCTGCAGAACATGCCAGTGCCATCATGTTTGCCGTAAAGGACAAGCTTGTAAGTGGCTTTCAAAGCCTGCTCTTCATTCTTTGAATATTGTTGATCTGTTAACGGATTCAATCTCTCCTCAGGATATTACTATTGGAGTTGCCATTGGATCGTCTACACAGATATCTATGTTTGTGGTATGGCCTTGAACTGTTATTAAATGGTTATTTGGAGTATACATTTAGTGTATCCTTTTGTGAATAAACTATCCTGTTAAGAGAAATGGGCTAGAGTTTATTATCTTTTTAAAATTAGTATATCATTGCACAAAGTTAATGATTGTTGTTGTCTTGAAAATTGCAGATCCCCTTCTGTGTGGTTGTTGGGTGGTGCATGGGAAAGGAAATGGATTTGAATTTTCAACTCTTTGAGACTGCCACGCTTTTTATCACCGTGTTGGTAGTTGCATTTATGATGCAGGTATTGATTTCTTACCTATAATTTGTGTCGCTAGTGGTTGTTAATGTTTCCCAACTTATAAGCAATTAATGGTCGGAAGCTAGATCTCCTTTAAAGGTGTTTTACTCAAGCCTAAAATCCTATGTTTTAATTTATTGTAGAGTGAAAAAAATAAAAAGTGGCTGAAGAGAGAGTATGGAGATTTAATAATTCGTTTGAAAAATTATTAAATCAATAATTTGTATCATTAAACATAATTTACCATTTTTTTCATTTTCTTCAATTGTGATAATTTTTGTTAACAAAAATTCACTATAGTAAACTAAATGTAATATTTTTTTTTTTTGCAATTATTAGTCTTTGCCAATGTCATTTTTTAGTTATTTGAAATAGAAGTATCAAAATAAGTCGATGAGCTGGTCCTAAAAGCTTGGTAAACAAGTAAAGTTAGAACAAAAAATTAAGGTCTAAATTGAATTGTGCAATTTTGTGTGTGAAATAATGTCTTAAAATTGAATTACTTTCTCTTCCTAAAAAGAAAAACAGATCTAAAATACGTGCAAACGGCACTCTCCATTCTCAAAATTCTTGAACCTCTCACATTTTGTGAAGAAACAAGTTGCTGGCCATAGAGAGGTCAACTTGTTGTCAACGATCCTTCCATATAATTCTTTCAAGCCAGTACAAATCCATCTTTTGAAACAAAAAAAATTATGATTTTTTTTTATTTAGTTTCTAAATATATCATTTTTTTATTGTAGTCCTGGATGACATCATGTTGACTTGACACTTTTAAGGATGTCATAATTGTTGAGTTGATAATTTTGCTAACTTGTTGTTTGATGAAATCATGAGGATGTCATCACAGTTAGAGTTAATGACAGTAACTAAAAGAAAAATACCCTGTATTATATGGGGACTAAAATTTCAATTAAACCTCAATAATATAATCTTTTATAAATGTATGAATTTTAAGATGACATCAACAAAGAGAGAAACATATCATTGGAATCCATGTCAGGCATCAGTTTTTCATTCCATTGTATGGAATGTTATTACCGCTATTGTCAATGTGTTTGACAACCATTTTAATTTGTTTTTACTTGCAGGAAGGAACCTCCAATTATTTTAAAGGCTTGATGCTTATGCTGTGCTATCTTATAGTTGCTGCCAGTTTTTTCGTACATGTAGACCCTAAAAGTGGTGAGTTACCTGGAGTATACTGCATAGTTTCACAAAAATTAATAACGAGGAAGAGTATAGATGAATTTCCTCTATTTCTTTGTGCTTAATAAACTTCGCACAACAAGCTTGCTTAATTTGTTTTTTGACTTTTTTTTATGTATTTGCCTACCTGTCTCTTCTTCTCAAGATAAGTATATATCTTGTTACACGATATGAACTTCTGGGTGTTGGGGCTCGGTCCCTTCCAGATTTATAACATGTCATCATCTCTCTGGTGAGAACATGCTATACCAAAAGGGGATTTGCCAGTTCCACATTTCTGCTAAACTTATCAGTTTGAAATGATTTTGTTGAAAAGATAAAATTATATTTATTTGACTAATAAGAAAGTGAAACTTAGTTAGGATTATGTTTGACTGTTTATTTGACATATATGGTTATGGCCTGTTCTAATGCTCTGTTTGTGGAATCTGGTACAGGTGATGACTAAATATTTAGAGTAGGTGCGGTAGTTGTCAATGTTCCACTTTCTGTACCAAAAACGTAGGAAGCATGGATTTCGAAAGGGTTCAAGAAAACCTTCGACCTGCTTTCAACATGACCAGGAAACCCCTGAAGTGGCCACGAGCAATTTGTTGTACTGGAAATTTTCAGCCTTGTATTATATATTGAATTTTGAAAGCATGTTACATGTATTATTTTCATAGTTTTAATTCATTCACCATAAAATCTTGTAGCCTGTCGGCTTTCATATCTCCAATGAATCACGTTGAAAGTAACCAATCGTTGTCAAGCTCTTTCATTTTTTTGTTTGCAGTGTCCTTTTGAGATTATGGAGGGGTTCATTTTTTGTTTCTTTAGTTTTTTGGAATTGGGTATTGGAAATTTGGAGTGTGACCGAACTTTTCATATTTGATGCCGAATATGTTCATGTGAAATACAATCATGGAAACCTACCACTGGGCCTGTGAAATGAAAAAAAGCAAAAAAAAAGTTAGAGGAGAACGAAGGGGAGAATGGAGATGGTAGCATTTTATTGAGTGGTGAAAGTAGTTCATCCGATTCCTTCACTGGGTAAAGGATTTCCAAGGTTTCATTACCATTTTATTGACTTTTGAATGCTTGCTTGCTTACTTGCTGGGTGGTAGTTGATGATGCTCAGTCCAATACCTAATAGGTTGGCGTGTAACACTGATGCAGAATATTTGAATTGGGATACTCTGAAGTTGTTAAAATGGATTTTCAGTCCAAAATGTCAGTAAAACGGTGGGTTCAAGTATAAAAACGGTGATTTATATTGACTTATAACTTAAATTTTATAGTAACTTATATGTCAAATTATTTTTTATTTTATATATATTTATTAATTTTTTTAAACACAAACCAAAATTGTTCACAACTAAAAATCATCCGTTTTAATCTGGTATTTTTATGAGACCGTTAAATTCATACATCTATTCTATATTAGACTATATTATTCTAACACGAGACAAGATAAAAATCTTAAATGCATTTAAAACAATATTACGAGCCTATATTAATATCAAAAGCTTTACTCCATATATCTTACAAAATGCTTCACCTTACCTATAACTCCCGAGGTTATCAAGTGCTGCGCTTGATAATGGAGAAATTTTATTTAAGAACCATATTTTTTGAGAATTATGTTTATTGTAAATAATTAAAATATATTTAATTAATCAAAAACATTCTTTGAAATATTTACATGTGTTTTCCGAAAATTTAAGATTTCCGGGGTATATAATTTTTTTTTACAAAAATTACTTTATTAAATATATTAATTTGTTTAAATCTTATTATAAATATGATATTTGGAATTTTCTTTTATTGTGAAAACCCAATTACATTTTGAAGAGAATAAAAATGTTTTCGAATGAGCAAAAAGTACACGCCATATGGATTAAAACACTTGTTTGTAAAGTGTATGGTTAAATAAAGTTTGGAACAGTTAGAGTTTTTAACACTATTTCTTTACAGCTCTTTATGAATATCGTTAAGTTTTCTAATTACAACTTGATGATCTTTTTTCAAAATAATTCATCCCACGGGAATATAGCTGCATAATATGTGACAATGAATTGAAATTAGTCTGAGTGAAATGCAATTGGGTTGATCCTGATATCTAACCAATTATGGGACGTTAATAAGCCTACCACATGGTCGAAATATTTTTGAATGTTGATAAAATATTAACTGATAACGATTGTTTGTTTATAAATAAAATATAAAAGCACCAGTTTATTTAGATTGCTTGACTTCAAAATTAAAACTGAAATGATGTTGGTTAAAAAATATTTTGGTATTATAAACGGTGAAAATGGTTGACTGAATGAAATTTATACAGAAGAAAACTGTGTAAGAAAATCATACTCGTAAGTTATACACTGTTGTTACATAAGAAAGCAAGAGGGTATAATGGGTATTGCTTGTGTGTTGTTGGGGACATTGTATTGTATAATAACGAGAACATGGTATCGTAGGATTCATTGATGTTGTCTCATTTTGATACAGCCGATGCTGCTGGTGGTGCTGCTGTTAGCTTTGCTCGTAGATCCTTACGCAAGATTTTGCCGGACGGTGACTTGGGAATTGCATCCACGAAGAATACTGTGTTTATTCTTTTGTAAAACACCACCTGCACATTTCAGATAAACTAAGTGTGTCATAGTAAAGTTATTGCAGGAAAACTAAAAGTGGATAGATGAGGAAAAGAGGTACCTGTTTGGAGATAAAGTTCTTGATTTCATCCTCGGTTGTGTCGATGGAAGCATTTGATCTCACCACAAACGCAACAGGTACTTCTCCCGCCGCTTCATCCTTCATTCTGAAATTTATGATTGCTTAGAGGATAATACAGTACAGTGGTTAGTAAAAGAGATTAAGGTGAGATGAGAGAGTTACGGAACGACGGCGGCGTCAGAGATGTTAGGATGAGTGAGAAGAAGGGCTTCCAGTTCAGCTGGAGCCACCTGAAACCCTTTGTACTTTATCAGTTCCTTTAACCTATCAACGATGAATAACTCATCGTCATCGTCGATGTAACCGATGTCACCTGTGTGCAACCATCCCTCTTTGTCTATCGTCCTCTCTGTAGCTTCTTTGTCGTTCAGATAACCTGATTCATTCATTCATTCAGCTTTTTCTTGGAACACACGCCAACATCAACAACCCTAATCAATGCTCTACATCATTTTCAAACTAAAAGTAATGAGGGTAGGTAGGCAGATACCTTTCATGATCTGGTCGCCTCTTATGCAGATTTCACCGGCGTGGTTTCGAGGTAGGGATTGGGCGGTTTCAGGATCCACAATCTTCATCTCTGCGTTTCTCACGACGGTTCCACAAGCACCTGCTTTTACGTGCATGGGTTCTTTAGCGAAAGCTAAGGACATTGTGAGGACGGGGCCTGCCTCAGTCATACCGTAACCCTGACCGAGTCTGGCGTTGGGGAATTTGGCCCTGACAGTGTCTTCGAGGTCTTTACTGAGAGGGGCTCCGCCGGACTTGAAGAGCCTGATGGAAGAGAGGTCGTAGTTGGCGAGATCCGGTGATCTGGCAACGGCGAGAACGATGGGGGGAACGACGGGGGCAACAGTGACATTGTGTTTGTGAATGAGGGAGAGGAGGGCCTTGATTTCGAACTTGGGCATGAGGAGAATGGCAGCCTTGGAACGCAAGCCACAGAGAAGAACAGAGTTGAGGGAGTAGATGTGGAAGAGGGGAAGCACGCAGAGGATGGTGTCGTCGGAGTGGTAGTAGAGGTTCGGATTGTCGCCGTCCACCTGCTGAGCAATGCTCGTCACCAGCCCCTTGTGCGTCAACATCACACCTTTCGGAAGCCCCGTTGTCCCCGACGAATACGGCAATGCCACCACGTCATCCCCTCTTATCTCCACCTCATCCATCTCGCCGTCGCCCTCACACACCTCTGAGAAATGGATGTGACCGCCGTCTTCCTCCGCCGCCGGACACGAGTCCACGAACACCAGCTTCACCTCCTCCAGCTCCTTCACCTTTTCGTAGTAAGAGGCCTGCGTGATGAGCACCTTGGCCTTGGATGCCTTGGCCTGCTTTGCAATCTCCGCCGGAGTGAAGAAGGGGTTGGCCGCAGTGGCCACGGCGCCGCGATAAGACGCCCCGAGAAACGCGAACACGAATTCGGGGCAGTTGGGGAGAAGGATCATGATGACCTCGCCCTGTCGCACGCCCAATCTGTTGAGGCCGGACGCCACTTTCCGGGCGGTGGCGTCGACGTCGGAGTAGCTGTAGACTGTTCCGGTGGGGGCATTGATGAGGCAGGGGCGTGAACCGTGCTCCTGCAAATTTTGGAAGCAATAAGCGTGGAGGGGGAGGTTTTTTGGGATGTATATATCGGGAAGCTTGGACCTGAAAATAAAGTCCTTCCCCTGTTCGGTTTGAATGGCCATTCCTGAATGATGATACCTACCTGCGCAAAAGAAGACACACGATTTGTGTTTGCGTTGGTGATGGGCGAAGAAGAGAAGAGGAAGTCACACCTTCCCTGCCTGCGTCATAGTGTGTGTATTTGTAATGTAATAAGAAAGGATGAGTAATGAGTAATGGGTTACGGTGGTGGTTGGTGAAGGGCAGGGATGGAAAAGGAAACAGTGGGAGGGATGATCCGACGGAGGAGAGGGGATGGGGTTGGTGAGACGGAGGCCCAACCAAAGGCTCTTTTTCTTACGCCACAAGACTTTTTCCACCTACCCCACTCCACCTCTCCTCTCTTCTCCTCCACCTACCTCACTCACCCTTCCCACGCCATTAATCATTCACCTCTTTTTCATTCATTCACCTCCACTTCCACATTCTCGCCCCTAACAACGATACTTAACAACTCATTATCAAAAATATATTCTCAACAAAACAATTCACCAATTATTTATCAACTCTCGGATGCCTAACTGCTCCTACCCAATCCATATTTTTGGTTTACCAACCCCGTCACTTCTTATGGGATGCAAATATTACTTTAACCACCACAAAGTTCATGCCATAGTTCTTACATAAATTTATTCCATTCCTTGCACCAACACCAAAATATTGCACTGAATTTACGTGGTTTTCACTTACTTTTAGATATTACAGTTCAATTATTTAACCCAAGATCAATTTTAAAATTAATTGCCTTACACCCTCTCTCTTACATTTAAAATGATTGAACTTGAAAGCCAAAATTATTTGAAACGGCCATGCTTCTCTTGACTTTCCCTTCTTTGGAAGTTTAGGGTGAAATAGATTATTGGTTTAGGAATAATCTACTGTTCCTAAAAAACATTAATTTCACACTGAATTATATTAATAAAATAATAATATCTTTCAGTGTTAAATGGACGTGAAAGGTGAATAACAGTATTAAAATAACATTATCCTGTTTTCTTTTCCTTTTGTTATATATACAGAGAGAGAACTGTTATTTGACAATATATTATATATATATTGAAGTAGATAAAACTGGTATGGATGAAGTGTGGAGAAGTCAACGTGTTCTCTACCGAACCGGTTATGTATATGGAAAACTGTAGTTTGAGAGTAGCGTTCACGGCAAACGGAAGTGAACAGTAATATTAAATTTAGATGAGGGTATTATATATATAGATAGGCACTGAAATTAAGAAAACGTAGGAGCGTTGCATGGTTCGACGATGGAGTCGAGAAAAAGTGCAGTGTTGGTGATATTTCTTTCAGTTTCAGTGTGGCGGGTGCAGTGTGGTATTAGCCATGTCATGGTATCCCAGGATGGGAATGGAGATTACAGAACGGTGGGAGAAGCCATAATGAATGCTCCGGACATGAGTGAGAAACCTTATACCATTTACGTTCGAGCAGGCACTTATAAAGAGTATCTCTTCATTCCTCCTAGTAAGACTAATATTAGGCTCTTTGGAGATGGACCTCACCACACCAAAATAGTAGGCTACCAAAGCGGGATCATCATAGGTACTAATACTTTTAACTCTTCTGCCTTTTAATTTTGGTGCCAACACAAACATCACACTACAAGTAAAATTGGTTTGCAGACATTCGTGGAAATGGGTTCATGGCAGCCAAGATAGGGTTTGCGAACTGGTCAGGGCTAAACGCAAGCAGTGCAGTGACAGTTCGGAACGAGGCAGACAAGAGCATATTCTACCAATGCTTCATCCAAGGACTCCAGGACACACTCTGGGCGGTTTCTGGCCGTCAGTTATACAAAGGCTGCCAGATCTTCGGCACAGTCGACTTCATCTACGGCAACGCCGCCGCGGTCTTCCAGGACTGCATGCTATACGCGCGCTACAGAGAGTACGTGACGTTCACGGCTCAATCGCGAGAGCATCCGGATGAGAAGACCGGCTTCACCTTCCAAAAATGCCAATTCAGAATATCCCCGGAGGATCAGAACAGAAAGAAAGAGGTGCATGCCACCTTGGGCCGTCCCCTCAGGCCCTATTCCACCGTCGTCATCGTCCACTCCTACATTGACTCCATCGTGGATCCTAAAGGTTGGGAGCCCATGCCCAACGAGCCTACTGATAAAGTGAGATACATGGAGTTTGAGAATTTTGGGCCGGGCTCTAACACGGATGGGAGAGTTAAGTGGGCTGGCGTCACAATGGTTCAGCACCCGACCCAAGTAACCCCTTTCACTGCCTCCTATCTGTTAGATGCTGACTCTTGGATTCCCGACACCGGAGTTCCCTACTACAACGGACTATAGTCTTTTACTCAAACAAAACAAATGTATCTGCTGCAACAAATATTACTGCTCTTCAACATTTCTAAATTTATACCTCTTTACATACTCCAAATTTAATAGAGAAAAAAAAAAACAAATAATTGAATTAATGATGATAAGACCAGAATAATACAGTGAATAATTAATTTTTAGACAATTATTTCTTATACGATAGTATACTAAACATATTTTTATTTTAAAATTGATTATTTAAATATTTTTTCTTCTCTCACGTGCACTAGTAACACGGCAATTAAAAAAAACTGAATATTTTTTTTTTCCATTCTATGTACAGTATATTTTATAAAATAAGTTTTTTTTAACAATAATAAAAATTGATGTTGATAATATATTTACAATTTTAGATAAAAAAAAAAAGTAATATGATTAATATTTAATATATGTTGGGTAAGGGATATATATAGTAATAAGAAACGGAAATGCGATTGAGTGGCGGGGAATTGTGATATCGAGATGGCGAGGTGGTTATCACATTCAGCACTGTGCGTTCCATTTCCAAATTCAAATCCAAAGACAAGGCTACTACAATATCAGCATGCATACAGAGCTCAGTTGCGTGTTCGATGCAGTGATGAGGGTGAGGAGAAGAAGGAGAAGAAGAAGGAGAAGCGATTGTCAGAGCAGTCGTCGTGGGAAGCCAAGGACGCAGAGGGAAGAGACTATCTCTACAGACTGGGCAAAGAGGCTGATAACATGAACATCGCCGTCGGCCAGCGTGCTGGCGTCATTGATTCCCTTTTCGCCGGCAATTTTCTCGGCAAAGATTGTTAGTCTAATGTTATTGTCACTCTCTTTTTGAGCTCAACATTTTTTCAACAATAATTCCAAATACCGCATTTTCCCTTCTTTTGTTGTGCAGCGGACATTGTGTTTGATTATCGTCAAAAAGTGACGAGGTCCTTTGAATACCTTCAGGGCGATTATTACATTGCTCCTCTCTTAATGGTAATTTCTTACTCTTTATTCCCCTTTCTCGCAATTCTTCCGGCTACACTTTAACCTTTGCAACCTTCTCTTCTCTTCCTTTTTACAGGACAAAGTGGGTAAGTCCTCTCGAAATGGAACCTTCTGAGGAAACTGTCACAGTAACTCATTATGATGCAGTATGAGGGCTTGGTTAAAAATTATATTTATTATAGCTCATCTCGTCATCAGCTCCTGCTTCCTTATCCTATTTACTTTAATGCACTTACTTATCATACCTATTCAATCTTCCCGCAATTTCTTTTAGAATCACATAATTTACATGTACTCCATCCATCTCTCATTTCCTTATTATATAATTCTCTATGCTGCTTACATTTTATGCGCATTACTGTAACTTAACTTTTTCTGTGAATGCAGTATGTCACATTGTCAAGAACTACCTAGCTCATATCCTCAACACTAAAGTTCCTTTAATTCTAGGTATAAATCAAACTGCAAATGAATGTTCCTGTAGTCTGTCCAAAACCCAAAACAAAGTAAAAATACCTACTTGTTGTTAGGTTCCTGCTGTTACTATATCTATTTAAAAACGGTATTTGTCTCTGTCTCGAATGTGATTGTGAGATTGATGGTCTCTCAGAAAACCTGTACCCTGCCCCTTTTTAGTCTAATATTACTTCACACTTGTCATTTTAAATTTAATCTGGCTGAAAAAGTGAAACCTATGGCTAAGCGCACAAAGAAATCTTCAGGCTTCATGTATAATCTATACATTCAAGTGGAAATGCTTTGTGCGTTCTATTTTAAAATTTAATCTTTACTTTCAATTTCTTCCAGGTATTTGGGGAGGAAAAGGACAAGGGAAATCATTTCAAACAGAACTTATATTTCAGGCCATGGGAATTGAACCTGTAATTATGTCTGCCGGGGAACTAGAATCAGAGAGAGCTGGTAAGTTGATTGCTTTAATACTTAAAAAAAATAGATAGTTTTACGAAGTCATTGAGAAAACGAACAAAATAATGCCCATTTAACTGATGCAAATCAGTTCTTCCATCTAACACTCAAAAAATTATTGGTGGCATTATTTGGAAGTTGTTTTTATTGCAATTTTTGTTTACACTAGTTCTTCTTACCCCATCCTTCTAAGTTTTCATTTACAGGAGAGCCAGGAAAATTAATTCGCGAACGTTATAGAACAGCATCTCAAGTGGTCCAGAATCAAGTTAGGAGTTTTAAAGTTTTCAGTATGTCTTGTTTTAAAGTTAATATTTTACTTTATGTGATTAATTACATGACTTTGGCTTTGGAAAAGATATTATATATGTTTTATGGAGGTTGTATCTTCTTTTAAGGTATTATGAAAATGTTTCGTTGATTTATTTCTTCTTTCATCAAGATACTAGAAAGAAATTAATGTTTTTTTTTTTTTTTTTGAAAAAAGATAACCTAGAAAATGTTTAAAACTAAGCTGTGATATGTCCAAATCAAACTTACCTAAGTTTACCCTCCCGGTGCTTTAGGCAGAAAAGAATGCAAGTATATATGACCTATTCTGAACGATGTAATGTGTGCTTCAGATTATGCTATTAGAGACTTATGACATTCATCACCTAAAGATTGTCGACTTCATATTCATCTGCTTGTAGTGTTTTTTCTTCCCACCTTTTTTCTTTTTGCATTCTCCAAAGTGCATTAGAACTGTGCTTTTCATTGGATGCAAGAGTTAATTCTTATGGTAAAACAAACGGTGCCTGGATTCTAGTTCATATTTACCATCTAAAGGATCTAATTTACGAAGAAGGGAAAGGTCAATCTCCTATGGTGCACCACCTTTAACATGAATGTTTCTAAGTAAAAGACACTTATGACATTCATCACCTAAAGATTGTTGACTTCATATTCATCTTCTTTTCTTCCCACCTTTTTTCTTTTTGCATTCTCCAAAGTGCATTAGAACTTGTGCTTTTCATTGGATGCAAGAGTTAATTCTTATGGTAAAACAAACGGTGCCTGAATTCTAGTTTATATTTACCACTAAGGGATCTAATTTACGAAGAAGGGAAAGGTCAATCTCCTATGGTGCACCACCTTTAACATGAATGTTTCTAAGTAAAAGACACTATTTTAGCTCTAGCTTGAATATTGGTGCTTATAATAATGTTCCTGTGATTCCTTTATTTGATGATACGGTCTAATTTTATTTGAATAGTGTCTATACCAAGTGATGGCATACTGAAGGCTGACAAATTTGGCTAAAATAATATAAGATTGTTCATATTAGTGTCACCTCTAGCTTCAATGCCTATGTTTTGAGTTGAGCAGTGTTATTGCAATTGTTTAATCCTCTGACATTGTGGAGTAGTGCTTTCCTGATACAGGGAAAAATGAGCTGTTTGATGATCAATGATATTGATGCTGGACTTGGTAGATTTGGTAAGCCTATATCTGATTTAGAACGGAGAAACATAAATACGTGTAATTTTTGGTACATACCCCCTTTTCTGTTCACTACACTGTGTATGTGTGTACTGCATCTTCTTGTATGGTTGGTATTTGATCAACTATCTACTGAATGTAATGTTGCTACCTTCATACAGGGAATACTCAAATGACGGTCAACAATCAAATTGTTGTTGGGACTCTTATGAATCTGTCAGACAATCCTACAAGAGTAAGTGTTGGCCAGGATTGGCGAGATTCAGATATCACAAACAGAATTCCAATCATTGTAACAGGGAATGATTTTTCAACTATTTATGCTCCGTTGATTCGTGATGGAAGGATGGATAAGTTTTACTGGTAAACTTCAAGCCACTTATTCTAGGATTGTTATACTTACCATTTTGAGGAATTTTTGAAGTTTTACATTAGTGTTGCGGGTGGAATTTTCATGATAGATGTTTTTGATAAAGCTATATTATGGAATGATTACATCATATATCACATTGCTTATGTAATGAGTTGGAAATATCTGTTTTGATGGAGGCATGTAAGCATTCCATTCTTCCTTAAAATTAAAATGCTGTCTGTAAATGTGGAACAGGCAACCTAACTTTGAAGATATCCTAAATATCGTTCACAGAATGTATGAGAAAGATGGTATCTCTAGGGATGAAGTTGAAAGGGTTGTGAAAACTTTCCCAAATCAAGGTAACTGATCCGCATCTTAGAGGTTTCTATCACTGCATTACATGTAGGTCCAGAAAAGTTTAATTAGCAGTTATTTTGTTAAAGCTTGTGTGGTTATAAAGAACATGTTCTTTATTTCATGAATTAAGTAATACAAAAGAAAGTGTCACGGTTGCCTAATTATTTTTCTTGGTTTGGTAGGATATGGTTTAAATTTCATGATTGTCCACATACAAGCCTATTTAATTCTATGCTTATTAGTTATTATCTGCGGCTGATTTTAAGTAACATACATTTACCAATTTTTACAAAGAATTTTGAAGGCATTATCTTTGGGATGTCAGGGTTTTTCTATTTTTCATTTATTTTGTTGTTGACAGCATTGGACTTTTATGGAGCTCTAAGATCACGTACTTATGACAGATCTATATTAAAGGTAAGTTTACATTTAGATCTTAAATATTTCTATACAATTTTCCTTTTCGATAAGGCAAAACTATAATTTTTATTTACTTTTATTATTGAAATACTTACAGTAGGTTTAGGTGCACCAATACAAATGATACAGAAAAAGAGAACAAAAAAAGGATTCTCTGTTTATGTGACTCTTGAATGTGTTTTTTTCTTTTTTGCACTACAGAAATTATTCACCCATTTATCTTAGAGATCTTGTGAGGCATTATGATGCTTCATGGCAAATTCCCTATTAGCAAATAATTATATACTTCAAATCCTATTGGAACTTGGGATAAACAATCTGTTGAAATTCTGTAAGGATCCATTTGGTCATAAAGGCTCTTATCAAATGTCACGTAAAGAGAACCAATATAGAGGGAGAACCCTTACATCATAATATGTATGTTTCTATCACCTTACATCTTAGTATTATTTATCTAAGGGAATATGTTTCCACGCTACAGGAGTATGACTAATACACCTATCTACAATAAATAGAAATAAATAAATACCAATGCTGGACATAGCTGATGTTTCAAGTTTCACCAATGATAATTGACAAGCGCCTTTATACATGAGATCATAGAGCTAGAATGCAAGATCAGTATCCAAATTTAATTAATTTTTCATGAAAGCTGGTCTATAATAACACTATGTGGTGCATTTTAGTGGATTGATGATATTGGAGGTATTGAAAATTTCGGAAGCAAACTTCTCAAAAAAAGAAAGGACCAAAGCCTTCCTGTATTTATTCCTCCAGAGGTAAATTTATCGATCCTTTTTACCTATTTCTGCATTTATTTTGTATCCAGTTACGGTACAATAACTGGCCTGGTTGACTGTAGATCAAATTAGTTGTGACGAAATATTGCCCTATTGAAATTAGTTCTGGAGAATATGAAATGACGTGGTGAATTCTCTTTTCGAGATTCAAATTGACTTGACTATTTATTCTAGCATTAAATGAAATATTATTTTATTAAAAAATAGATAATTATTAAGAACAATAATTGATTTTATTATGCAAGCATATTCTCTTTTTGTAGTTTTCTACGTAGATAGAAGATACAAATGTAGTCTCTATTTTTTATTGAATTGAATTCTTACAAGAAATTCAAAGGACCTGTTTGACCGTCTTGTCTTGGTTATTTTCCTATTAACATCTTCATTTGGTTTATGTGAAAAGATTTCAAATGAAATTGACTCTGCTTTTGTATTTGGTTGGATAGCAAACGGTGGATGCTTTACTTGAATCGGGTTATTCTCTAATCAAAGAACAACAGTTGATAATGGAAACTAAGCTTTCAAAGGAATACATGAAGAACATAGATGACTAATATGAAGAATGTTTCGTGGTGCAAGTCCTTGTTTATTATGATTGGGCCAGTTTGGAATCTTATCTTAGTAAATTGCCATCAAAGATACGGTCCATTTTCGAACAGTGTTTAGCTCTAATAACAATTGTAATTTATCATGATGTAACCCAATTTTAAGATAAAGAAATACATGAAATGTCATCTCCATTCCAAAACAGTGCAATGTTTGATCTTTCATTGCTGAACCGCTTGTTCAAAGGTGATGTATTTATTCTTTTAATTTAACCTGCTGCAGCTTTATAGCATTCAAATCCAAGAATTAGTATAGGAAACAAACCACAAAAGACCATCAATAACTCTACCGACTGATGATTCATTTGAAGTCTTGAAGATGCTGCTGTTTGCACAGATAATTAATGAATCCTTGTTATTATCTTTACTCTGGATTATTAGAAGTTTTATTTGTGACTCACTATCCTATCGGTAGTTTTTTTTTTAATTGCGCGGTGGAACAGTGAGTAAATAATATTATAAGCCTAATTCCCCCAAGCTAAAGAAAATCTTCTGCCACATTCCAGATGTGCAGTAAAAGTCCTTTAGGCAATTTCCCAAATTATCTACAATGTTTTTCTAGTGTCCTCGTAATCTTGTCTTTACAAAATGCGATAATAGTAAAACTTTTTAGCTACCTGGAACTTAATTTTAATGATGTGATCACGGTAAATGACGCAATGATGTTAACAGAAGCATCAAACTTTTGTCAGCTTTATGTCACATAACCAAGCACCTCGGCCTATAATCACTTCCTGTTCCAGGCACTAGAGACATTTCAAGGCAAGAATCATTTTTGTATTTGAAGCAGGGTTTGACCATGGCCAATGGCGCTTCAAGGGTCAAGGAACATAACATAAATCAGCAACCCCACCCCACCAAGAATATCATTGCCTTCGTGCGTGGGCACAAAAGCACTTGCCCGGCTACCTCAGAATGAGAATATATGCAAATCTCTAGATGGTTTGGGTTTTGAGCTCTTTGTTATTATTTTTTTTCTGAAAAAAGGATAACTGTTGCTCCTTTAGGTCTTTTGTATTATATTGCGATGTGTGCCAAAGACTCTTGACTATTTCTGTTTTGAAATCTAACTTTTCCACAGAATTGAATAGAATGGAGAGAAATGATCAAGACCAAAGATAGTGTGCTCTTTCGCAACAAGAAGACCAGTAGTTGTACATATAATTATAATTATGTGCTATTGAAACAGAGGATGCCATTTCCTCTGTTTGTGGTTGTTATGAGAGTCTTGATCTCGAACACTTACCATGTAGAAAAGGTCATCACTTGAAAATATATTCATTAAACAGAGGATCTTTCCCAACGTGTCCTGGATTCCTTATGGTCCTCTCTTATCTAAGACCATCCTTCCATGTTAAGTATTTTGTGGTGATGAAATGTGAGGATTACATTTTATCTCAGAACAATCCAGATAGTCCACTCTTTATCGGAATCCAATGCTCGGTTATTTTGGAAAGTTGACAACTTTTTGGTGATGCTAACTTTGGGTTGGATAAAAAGCATCCAAAAGAATCACTAATTTTACCCCCCTTTACAAGTTGCGAAACACTAAAATTTCTTCCGTGGTTAGTGGTGTGAAGTGGAATGTAGGTATTACAATTCTAAAACACGAAGGACAAGCACTAACGTTTGCTCTTATCTTTTGTTATTGGCTTTGGCTAAAAGAAAGGAGGGTTTGTGATAAAGAAGAATAAACGAATGTCAGATATATATAACAGGATTTGAGACTAAAGAAGGGTGATGTGTGTTTGACTTTAGCACAAATTGGTTGTGGGTCCCACAACACAACATGACAACATGATGTGGCCCTCATTGATCCTGCTTTTCTATTGTACATGCATCCAAGCCAACAAATTTGGGTGGATGGCTCAGCCAAAAAACATTATTTGAATTGGTTCGAAGTTGCCATTTTCGCCAGAATAATCGCCTTTTCCAGTGTTATCAATGTGGTTGAGTTCTTTTGTTCTATAATTTATCCACAGTGCCCTTATTCAGCATCAGAATTATCTCAGTGCGCAAAAGCATATGCATGTGGTGACCTAATTCAGACTTCATTCCAATTAATTTCCCATTACCCATTATGTCTCATGTCGTCACCTGCAACAACTTCTATGCCTATTATTAATCCAATTTTACTTTCATTAACTCTTTTTAGAGTACAAAGTTTACACAAAGACAATATTATTATATGATAGTGTGAAAAAGATACACAAATAATATATCATATTGCGTTCCTAATAGTAGCTTTCTCACAATAAATAACACTTACTTTTAAAATTCATTTGAAAAAGTAGTGGAAAATTGATATATATATATATATAT
>Ga0099824_1001815_pt1 | contig 30745 bp, 17 predicted proteins | sample SiratrowhiteBW_FD_76837 | JGI IMG/M metagenome (GOLD analysis project Ga0099824, IMG submission 76837) | Root nodule microbial communities of legume samples collected from California, USA - Siratro white BW | ecosystem: Host-associated > Plants > Roots > Nodule | place: USA: California... | reverse complement strand
TATATATATATATATATATATATATATTTGTTCTTAAAAAAGCTCTTACCAACGGTTGCCGAATCAAAAGTGGTAGAACCTCCTCCAACACTTCGGCTACCAGAAATGATGGTGAGCCTTATACCATCACCATACAACATAACATTCTTCATAGAATTCTCAATCTCAATGTTTTCATTGTAAACCCCTCGTTTCACATATATCACAAACCTCTTTTCACTCATCTTCGGGACTACTTTCAGAGCTTCTTTGATGGTCACAAAGTTCCCAGAACCATCTTTAGCCACCACAACATCTGGTGATACCGATGGTGGCGACTCCAGAAGCTTCCTGTCAGTGGGAGATAACCATCTCGGGAAGCCATTTTTGTTAGTCTTTGGAGGAATGAATGAAGAAGAAGCATTGTTAAGAGCCAAAAAGTCACTTATGATCTCTGAGATGTTCTTGTTGGGAATGAGGGGTAGAACATTGTTGACAACTCCAAGCTCATGGAACCCGGTTTGGCACGTGTCAATGTTGGTTAGGGCTGTGCTAAGCCATGTTTGGAGATCATAGATTGTGCTTGGTTTGGTAGGGTTAAGGGCTTGGTTGAGAAGGTTGATTGTGTCTTGGTATAGGGTTATGCAATTTGACCATGCTGTTTTTTCTTGCTTGCTTCTGCATTTGGTTCCCAACCACATGATCTGCATTTGGGCTTCCACTGATTGGTGCATTGCAATTCTGAGGATGAGGTTCTTAAATTGGAATGCAGTTTTTGGGATAGCATCTTGAAGGGGCTCATGGTTTATTAGGGCAAAATGCTTGCATGTTTGAGGATGTGGGGTTTTATTGCACCAAAAATCAATGGTGCTAGAGAAAATGCTTGAAGTGGTTGGGGACGACAGAAAAAACAAGGATATGAAGACAATGATTAGGGCAAGAGTTTTGGCCATTGTTGTTGAGTTTTCTCTTAGGTAAGAATTAATGTTTGTGACACAGTTAGGGTTCTTATAGTAAATGTTCAAATAGGTTTAAAATGATTCAAAATCAAAAGCAATTAATGCCGGCAAGGTTAATTTGTAGATAAATGAAAGTAATGGTTTAACATCCATAATTAAATCAAAATATTTTTTTTTGAAGATTATGTATATACTCTATGAGAATGAAGACTGATACTTGTAAGTTGTAACTCACAAGAAATATTCTGACTCACTTTTCAAAATCTGTAAAACGTATCTTAGAACGTAAATTTGAAAATGTCTAATCATTATGTCAATGAGTTAATTTTTGAATGAATATAGATATATATACGTAGAGTTTCCAATTAAATAATTAATTGATTTTATTATGTATTGATCTCATGAGGAATGTTGAAGGCCGTGGAGACATATGAACTAGTTCAAGCAATATTAAAGTTCTGTTAAGAATATTTCTTGGGGTTGCCAAAGGGCAGTGATATACCTCCATGGTTGACTAGGTTAATCAATTAAATCAAGCATTTTCAAAATCATCATAGAGGTCCACATGTGTATGAAATGCAGCTATATCATTCGCAATGGTATAGAGAAACAAAAAAACTTAAAAGGCCTATTTCGAGGTAATTGTATTGTACAGAAAATATTTTAGAGTAAAAATTGTTTAAAATTTTTATATTAATGGATTATGTAAATTAAATTTTTAATTTTAAAACAATAAGATTTAAAAATATTCAATAAATGTTAATGAGTATATATTTTTAAAAATTTAAACAAACTTATACATTTGTAAAAGATAGGGTAATTTCTGTATTTGTCTGTTGAACAACAATCCATTGATTTTATGAAAAAAAATAAAATGGAAGAAAATAAAACATGAGAAAGACCAATTTAAGATTTACAAGAATAAAAAACTTGGAATTTTGTCATTTCTTACTTCCCCTATTCCGTATAATTTTCATGAAAATGAAATTTTAAGTTTTGTACACTTGAGCAAGTATTCTTCACTCAGGAGTCCTTTTAATTTTGGTATGTTCTCAAGTTTTCTTTTCACAATAAAATTTTATCCACATTCACCATTTTCTTTTTTACACTTTTGACTTAATCAAACTTCTTACCAGAAAAATATGAATTGTAGTACTCCATCTATGCTTATCACCTAAAATACACTCTTAAAATATTACGTAAGGTAAACAAAACTTTTGAATATTTTACATTCACAATATATTGTTTAAAACAAGAATGCTTTGTACTTACGATGTTAATTAGTTGTTATACTTCTTTGAAACTTATTTTAGTTTATATTTGTTTGATATTCTACTCTTTGCCGACTATAGAAGATTATTATTGTACATTAAATTACAAGTAGATAACATATCATTTTAACTATGAACTAAACTATATTAGAAGGTTATACCATCACTGTGTGTATTCAAAGTATATTAATATATTTAAGATGCCTAGTTTTTAATATATATCAAGATTAAAGAAAATTGAACTACTAACAACGTTACATAACTATCAAGAAGGACTTAATGTTAAATCTAAAAAAAATAAAGAAAAATTATCTACTGAAACAACAATCCATACTTGTGAAGGGGAGAAATGAGAAAAAATTAAAATAAAAAGTAAAAAATAATATGTTTTCTTACAATAATAAATGAATAGCAATAATATTACATTATAAAAGGTGTACAAAAGAATATCACACAAACTACAACATATAAAAACTCAGTTCCAAAGAACTGTAACGTAACCATATAGCACAAGCTCAGAGACCAGAGGTAAATGGCACAGTTGTAGAGCCCAACCACGTTGGGCCTGCAAGGAGGCGTGTGACTGTAAATTGAGACGCTTCAGCTGGGCTTGTGATCACATGAAACCCGGGCCATTTCACTCTGTTGCTTGTAGACGCACCAGGCCCATAGTTTTGATACTCCCCATAGTAAAGTGTGTCTTGAGCAAAGTTAGAATCACCCCATGGGGACCAGCCCAATGGGCTCACCAAGGAGTCCATGAAAGTTTTCATGACCACAACTCTTGAGTATTGTTGCCAGGGCCTACCCAAGAAGGTGTTGAATTTGTCAAGAACGGGCTTGAGATCTGGGGCGGCCCGAATCTGAGAATTGTGGATCGAAATTCCAGAGTTCTGAAATGGGTCGCCTCGTCCTTGGGCCGTGATCATGTTGGCCTGGCCCTCTAAGGGCTTTCTAGCGTAAATGTAACAGTTTTGGAAGACCACTGCAGCATTGCCAAATATGAAGTCAACGGTGCCATAGATGTAGCATTGCCTGTAAAATTGGCGTTGTGCATGGGCCATGAGGGTGTCTTGGTAGCCCATGATGGCACACCGGTAGAAGACGGAGAGATCGGAGGCTGACCGGAGCGCCACCGCTTGTCCCTTCTGAGCTCCGGCAGTGTTCTGGAAGGTGATGTCCCTTGCAATGAAGTGAAGACCATCTATACCTGAAATTCAATCATTACAAAGAACAAGTGTTATTAATGTTAATCTAAATGTCAGTTTAAATTTCACATTCTAACAACATATAAAATAAAACTTACAAAATGTTAAGATTTTGTTTTAAAGATAGCGTCTCTTCCTTCTTATATGAATTTAAGCCTAATTGTTATGGAATGTTGATATTGGGAGACCCAATAAATAAAATATATACTTTCATAATTAGATTTTATTGGCTAAATGTTTACTTATATAAAATTATATGAAAATGTTATATTTTTCCTAATGATATAGAAACATAATGGATGATAATAATAAGGTGAACTTAAACAAAATTCAATCTATTCATTGATTTGAGCTGGGGTTTGACTTATTTAATGTTGTGTTTGGAATATTTAAAATAAAGTCTTGAGACTTTTTCTATTTTTTTTAAAAGGTATTGCAGGATGTGTAAAATCCAAGGAAAAAACAATAATATGCCTATTAAACGCTAACTATTCTTCTACCAAATCCTCAAATTAAAACTTTAAGTTTCGTATTTCTTACATACGCATATACGTATGCATGCTCTAAAACCTTATTAAAAGACCGCAAAAAAATGAAATTTTCAATGGTTTAGAAAACAAGAAAACAAAGGAAATGACTTTTACTGATAGGACTAATATATAGCACAAGACTGGGTTAATACAAAATGTACTTAATCAAAACCAGAAGCAAAAAAACTACTACTACAGGAGCCAAGAACTCTTGCATTTAGGTGCATAAGCCTAACATAACATGGTCGATAATTTTATTTATTTACAACATATCTATTTTGGGAACACCAAGTATACATGCAAATTATCTGTGATTAAGCTAATTTTGTTTGGTTAAATTTAAACACCACTAATTTTAGCCATATTTCAAGATTCATTGTTATTTTCTTATTCTGCACATGTTCTATGTACAATGTAAAAGGAATAAGAAGAAATCACTCACCAGCAGTTGCAGAGCTATAAGTAGTGTAACCTTGTTGAACACTTCTGCTACCTGTGATTACAGTGTTTCTGATTCCATCACCAACCAGCATAATGTTATCATTGTGGACAGCAACCTCAATATTCTCCTTGTAAACTCCTTTCTTCACATGTATCACAAACCTCGTCTTCACCTTCCTCTTTGCCGCAGAATCGAGAGCATCTTGCACAGTTCTGAAATCCCCAGAACCATCTTTTGCCACCACTGCATGAGCCTTTATCGTTGTAGACTGCAACAGTTTCCTCTCTGGCTTTGAAAACCAACTTGGAAACGCTTCTTCATGAGCTTTTTCCGTGTGATGATCATGTTTCATGAAGTCCATGTTGATGGCCAAGCTGTTCCTTATCATCTCAGTCACATTGTTCTTGTTGTTGGGAGCCTTGAAATCTTCAACACCAAGTTCAGTTGTTCCATCTTCACACGTTTGCATGTTTGTAAGGGCAGTGCTGAGCCATGTCTGTGCATCAACCGATGAACAGTTTTGCTTCCCATGGAAGCACTCGAGGGAGCGGTTGAGGTGGAAGATGGTTTTTCCATAGAGCTGCAAGCAGTCACCATGCACGGTTCTGTGATTCTCTGTTGTCATGTTGGTTTGGTCAGAGTCAAGAGCTTCTTTGTGCATGATGAGAGCCTGGTTTAGGGCATGTTCAACAAGCATTCCTCGGAAGATAGCTCTGTGCTTGATCAATGTGAAATGGTGGCTCTCCGTTTGAGCAGTGGTGATGTAGTATTTGCATGGCTCAGGGTGTGGGGTTAGGTTGCACCACCACTCTAAGTTGCTGGATGAATCTGGTTCTCTTCTTGATGAGGCTAGTGAGAAGATTGAAGACATGAATAGGAGTGTGAAGCATATTTTTGCAATAAGGGTTTCCATTTTCGGTGGAGATTGAAGAAAATAACTATGAGAGTTGTATTGTATGTGAATTGTACTTGAACAACAAAGAATGTTTGATATGTGTTTTTGGTTTGTAATGGTTCTTGTGATGAGATGTTGGTGGATATATATATTGCTTTGGTGGATGTGGAGTGTGGAAGGGGTAAACGTGTGAGGTGAAGAGAAGAATGACACAGATACAAACTGTGAATGCAATTGCAAGAAAGAATGAAAGGATCATAATCATAACATTATTTTTCAATTGCTTGAACTAGTGCAAGTTAGGGTTTGCTCAAGTGTAATTGTGATTGCAAGAAAAACAAGTGTCTTGTGATCTTGACAGAGAGATATCTCTCTGAAGCTTACTTGTTAATGTTCTTGTGACGGCTGTGACAACAGAAGCACAACATTAAACTTAAATTGTTTGAGGATAATAAGGTTGAGTTGGTCTGAAGTTGAATGCTAGGGTTTCACATGCATGTACGATGTGGCAAAAGAAAAATTGTATATATTATCCTTTCTTGAGTAGACTTGTTCAAGCATAGGAGAAGGAGTAGTTTCTTTGAACATAGAGATCATTTTCACTTGCTGAGCTAGTAGTCGCATGCTTCATTTTCAAGCATATGTGTTTATCTGAAATTTTTGGGTAACCCATGTGCAGTGGTTTGAGGAATAAGCAAAACTGTGTAGGAAAAATATGTACGTGCCATTTTGACAAAACATTGCATATTTTAATGGCATTGCTAAGATAAAGACACTATATGTCAACGCGTTCATGGATATGACTTGTTTTTGGTTGAAGGTTTTTTTCACGATATTGGTTGGTAGGTTTCTTTGTTTTCTATTTTGTGGCTTAGTCGTCCAAACGAGCAAAAAAGCTTAATTTAAGTTGATGCTTTGAAATCGAAAAAAAGAAAATGGTGTAAGGGCACACCATGCCATTAGACGCCTGCGATGAGGCACAAGAGAAAGAAAGAAGACGAAGCCAGCTTGCAATATGTGAACAAATTTCAATAAATATAGAAGTATTAACATTTTCGAAATAGATGACTGCAAAGAGTTTTGATTTTTTGCCTTTAACTGTGCATTAGTCATAAACGTTTGGGGTACTTTTCGAGTACTTCTAATGCAAGATTTTGGGTCAAAGTTTCAGTTGTGCAGTTGCAAATATTCATCACTGTCAATTTTTTGCATTTCTAAACAAACCATTATTTCTATGATCCTATGATTTTCTAATTAGTTTAATCCATGTTTCCTTTCAAATCATATTCCCTTAGCCCATGTATGAAACTATTGTTTAATTTGGTTATGTGAGACATTTGTTACTCTTATCCAATTATAACATAGGTTCCATGTGACATTGATCACCTTACACTCAAAGAATAAGTGTTGAACTGATGCATTACTTTATAAGACTTGAAGTTTACAAAGTACCATTACACATTTACGTTCCAAGTTATCCCTAGTTAGGATACTATTCAGACCTACACTCCATACAAGGTGTTTGACATTAAGTGTTGCATTTACCATCTAGAGCTGTCGAAAGAATTCATCCTTTTCATTATCTATATTGTTCTGTAAACTTTTATATGTAGATTTTACAATATAGGACTCCGATTCATCCCCTTTCCATTTCCAAGATTCTTGATTCCGAGGATGAAGTAAAAACTTTGTTATCTCTTCCTTAAACATATTTACTAGGGATAATTTCCATTCAAACCACTCCATTCTCCAATCTAACTATTATTTCTATACATTATTTTTCCAATTCCCCATTTATGTAGCTATTGCATATTTATTATTAGAATTAATGTAAATTCTTGGAAATTTTTTTCATAAGAGAAATATCGTCCTTCTATCTATCTTTCCAAAATATGGTTTTTCTTCCATTTCCCAATTCGCATTTGATATTCTTATCAAACCAATTGTGATATAATCCTGATCCATATACTTTCTTTAAATCTCTCCACCACACAAATTCAAATGATGATTGATTTACCTTGTTTAACTCTCCATCCTCCATACTTAGAGTCTAAAATATTCTTCCACATTTCTTTGATTTTAGTTACATATCTCCATTTTCATTATTTTCATTTTGTTAAGAGTGCCTTGTTAAACTGTTGAATTTTCTTTACTTTTGAGCCTTCAATTTCTTTTGGTGTACATATTTTTTACCATTTCACTGATGAGATTCTATCTTTCTGATTTTCACCCCACAAAAATTGTCTTTGTAAAAAAGGATAGGAAGAAGAGTGGGAGAGCAGTTATAATAGATTTAATTAAACACACATTTCCAGAAAACGTTATATGTCCTTCCATCACTAGTAGAAAAATGGTCTTTTACATCGGTTCTAGAAGACCATCTACGTCGATTTTAGAACCGATGTAATATATATATAACCACGTAATATATACGACACTATGTTGGTTGAAAATAAAAACTGACGTCATATACCTAACTTAAATTTTGACGTAAGAGGTAGATACTACGTCGGTTGCAGTGTATAACCGACGTAGTATCTTTCCAAAATTTTAAAAGTTGAAAAACTATTACGTAGTATACTTCATTAATAATTTTACTTTTTCTTTATATTCAGACAACAAAGTACTGGAATTCTGGCTAAGAAATTGACTTTTAAACAAAAGCAAATTGCTTTACAGGAGAATGAATATCATGTTCGCCAAGTGAAGCCATTAGTGTGGCAAGCTCTGTTTCCTTGGCAGCAATTGTTTGATGAAAGTGTGCTTTTGTGTTTACAACATCATCAACCTTTCTCCTGTATACTTCTAAACATTCCCTCTCCAACTCCATCAACATTCAATCTTTTTCCACCTCGGTCTCTCTAATGTTGTTCCATATTTGCTACACATATAACTGTACAAGTCAATCCAAGAAAAAAAAAACAATAGAGCAAAAATGTCATAGAGAAAGATTAAAGTGAAAATGAAAACAACGAGCAAGAAGAAGAAGATAAAGAAAAAAAAAAGGAAAATGGTAGGCATACCATGACAAATAATCACGAGCAGATTCTTCATCATGAAAAAAAAAACACTCCATTTTTTTTGCACCAACAAATTCCTTAAAACCTAGAAGTCTGCAACACCAAAAAATGAGAAAGACCTCAAGTTCTTAGAGCAATGCAGTGCAAGTAATACTTGTTCAGATACTAGTGCCATATACCCCAATAGCCAACATTATTGATCCTGAAGAAGAAGAATAAGAAGGGTCAAAGCATAAAGTAAGAAACTTTCATCTCATATGAAAAACCCACAGGGTGTTTCCATTGGTTGAAACCTTAAACAACCTTAGCTCCCTCAGATCTAAAGTTGAAACCTTTGGTTGGTTCTTTCTCTTTCTCTTGAACAAATTGTTTTAGTAGCCACAAAGAAAGAAAGAAAATAAATTGTGAAAAGAGAAATGTCAGGATCTGTAAAGAGGGCGTGTGTTGGAGTAAGAAAAAGTGTTGAGATGAAGAAAATAGAAATGATTGACAATATTACTGTCGAGGAAGGAAAGCAAAATAAATGAAGAGGAAAGAGAAAAAGCGTGTGCAAAAGCAAAGGGGCAAAGAATAATGTCGGTTGAGTAGCTAAACCGACTTAGTATATGTTGTATTTTATATTGGTCGATTAACGTAACTGACGTTATATTTTTTTTGCCAATTCAGAGTTTTTAAATTTTGTTTTTTTATTCTTTTAGTTCTTATTAAGTCGGTTATAAGGTGTAACCGACGTAAAAAATAGTATATTATGTTGGGTTTAAATTAATCGACATAGTATTCTTTCAATTATTAACAAAAATGTCACTGCATTTTTGTTTATGTCGATTTTATTTTAACCGACGTATTATTCTGTCATAGAATGTGTTTTTTTGTACTACTCTATCATATCAACCTTTTCCTAATTTTTTTATAGTACAATATATCATAATTTGACCTTTCTCGAATTTTTCCCTATAAGAATTCCTAGATACATGAAAGTTCCTTTTACAATTCACAATGCTAGTGAATCTCTCCAAATTATTGTTATGACCCGAACACCTCCAAGTTTACTCTTATGGAAGTTGACTTTGAGAAGAGGCAACTTCAAAGCAACGAAGGATTGATTTCAAAATGAAATTATTATGGGTTTTATCATCACATATGAATAACATATGAATAAAATGTCATCTACGTATTGTAACATATTTACTTGTATCCATCTTCTCTTATTTTGACACCTTCTAACATCTCTGTAGGTTTTTGGCTTGGCTTGTCTAGCTATGTCTACCGATCTCTTTGCTACAATGAGGAAAAGGAAATAAGCTAATAGATAACCTTGTCTAATCCTTTTTGTAGATCTAAACTCCTCTATAAGACTTCCATTGACCAAGATTGAAATTGTGGCAGATCCTAGCCATCTCCTAATCCCTTTAATCCATTTCTCACAAAATTTTAGTCTTGTCATCATGTAGTACAAAAATTTCTGCCTAATGGAATTGTAAGCTTTTTCTCATAATCTATCACTATGATCAAACAACTTTTCTTTCTAAGTCTAATTTCCTTTATTAGGACACTGTCAAGCAAGTTCCTACCAACTAAAAATGTTGATTTTGGGTTTCATCTCAGTGCATATGTGTTTTGGTAGTGTAGAAGTATGGTTATGGGTGCTTTCATTGCTCGAGGATTTGTTGATTGATTTAGGGTTTGTGATTGGGAAATGAGTTATGTATCTTTCTGGCTTTACAATCAGGTGACATAATAAGCCGCAAATAGCCAATTTGGGGACTTCTACTTGTTTTTTGCACCCCTTTTCATTACTAAGACACTGTTAAGCAAGTTTCTACCAACTAAAAATGTTGATTTTGTGTTTCATCTCAGTGCACATGTGTTTTGGGAGTGTAGAAGTATGGTTATGGGTGCTTTCATTGCTCGAGGGTTTGTTGATTGATTTAGGATTTGTGATTGAGTAATGAGTTATGTATCTTTCTAGCTTTGCAAATAAGCTGCAAATAGCCAAGTCAAGGACCTCTATTTTTTCTTTGCACCCCTTTTCATTATTCAATTGGACCTCATCTTTTTCAATAATTGCGTAATTATGTTGGCCTAATTTCTTTTCGCTTGTTATTTAATTGGTTCAAATATTCTTTAGTGGATATTTAAAGCGGAATAATTCTTCAGTTATTACAATACTGCATAAGTCCAAATCTAAACATGATTGTTATCAATACCATAGTAGCTCTTAGAGTAGGAACAACTAAAATTGCACCAGTGATTGGAAATTATTCCTTCAAACTTTATACTTAGAGATGTTGGGATTGAGAAGAACAAAAATGAAGTGAATAGTAATGCGGTGTGATGTAACAAAAACCATTGCAGGCACATCTTCTTAGTTGGAATAATGATTTGTTGCAGTATTGGTCCAATGATCCAAAGTCATACCAAGATGTAGGAATGAAGTGGAGATTCATACATACTACTAGAAGGCAGCCACTTGCGAATACATGTTGTTATGCACATATAATTAATATAAGTTATACCTCTTTGAACAAGTTAAAAGATAGCCCAAGATCTCTTAGATTTTAGAAGCATGTAGACTATGTTATCTTGTTGGGTCAATACTGATAGAAGTTACCTCTATAGTTATGTGAAATGTACTTTAGGATGATAAGCATACATATAGGATGTAGCATGTTTTATAGGATCTATTATCTTAAAGGAATGAGATAACTATTTTTTTTTAAGAATTGTCAAGTTAGAATATCTACTTTACATACTTAGGATATCATGTTCACCATGTTTAGTGTAAGGATATGTTGTGTAAGGGTTGAAACACTCTTTTTGTGTGCATCACATTAATTTTATTCTTTTTAACTAATAAAATAAATACACTAGATGAATATTGTTTAATCATTGTGTCATTCATCTACACAAAGAAGTTGTTTCCCAGTATCAAATGCTAACTTGCATCAATCACTTTCATTCATGGGTTGCTTTTACACAGCCCTTGAAATGGAATTTGGACCTTCCCTCTATTAGTGTCCTCAAGCACAACTATTCAAACTGACACAAGTCACTATTGTATATTATTATTATGTCCAATTTACAATGCTTGCTAGCAGGATCCAAAGAATCATTTCATAAGAAATGTCAAACTATTTTATTCATGGTCTTAAGACAAATATTTGTTACGATGTTATAGCTCAAGCCCTACTACCATGATTTAATACATGTCCGTAGCCAAGTTATAGGAAGAAAAGTATGTTAATAAACTTAGATCTTATAATCCTAACCCTTGGCCAAAAACATAAATCAGTCAAAATATCTTAATTATTAGTCAATCCATCAGATCAACCACTCTACGCCTTCCTTCTCTCACCAAACCATTCCTTCATTTCGAATAACATGAAACCTTCGAATGTATAAAAAATGACTTGCAAGTTTTGGTTGGCAATGATAACTCCTTAGTGGTCGAAAGATTAGTGAAAGAATTAGAAGTTAATATTCAAGGACAATCGTTGAAATTACGATATACCTATTGCTTATTTGGGAAAATTTGGTTTTGGGAACTACTTAGCTATCTACATCGAGCCCTCACATACCTAATTACAATAAACTTGAAATTCTTTTTGAACAATGAATTTATCACCTTACATGGTGAGACATCTAAACTACCAAGTTCTGCACAATTCACTCATTTAAAAAGAATGCATACACAAATGCTATAGGTGAGTTTTTTACCCTACAATGCTACTTGAACTCACCTCAAAACAAGCGCTTAGATCTTCCAACCGATATTGAACTTTGAGTCGACCATTATAATGCACACTCATAAAGAGGTTTTCCTGATTCCTTTAGGTTTACCTTCCTCGTGAGCTAAAAATCATGCAATTCCATTGATCCAAGACCCTGGTCTAATTAAGGTCAAACCTTACAGAATATCCTCACAACCAAAAACTACAAATTGAAACCATGATACAAGACATGTTGAGGAAGGGATTATAATGTGTAGCACTAATCTTTTTTCTTCTCCCATAGTCTTAATGAAGAAGAAAGATGTAACATAGAGATTTTACAAAGGCTAAGTCTTGAATGTCATTACAATAAATAATAATTTTCCTAGTCCTATGATGTATAAGTTGATTGATGAGTTTTATGGAGTTCAATGCTTTTCTAAATTAGACCTAAGGTTAGGGTATCACCATATATTGGTAACACTAGTAGAAAAAACACATTTCACGGTAGGATATCATCGCGGTTAAGAGAGAACCACAATTAAAAACGTGGTGGCATTTTTGAAATTAAGTGCAATCATACCACCGCGGTTGTCCACAACAACCGCAATTGTATTAACATTGCTGGAGATACCAGCGCGGTTGTTTAAACAACTGCACTGGTATCTACAAAAAAAAATTTAAATTATTTTGCAGGGAGATGCAAGGGCGATTGTTTAAACAACTGCCCTTGTATGTGGGATACGAGTGCGGTTCCTACTAACAACCGCGCTCGTATCCCCTGTTTTAGGGGTTTCTTGCGTCTACCTCTTCTTTCCTCTCTTGTTTTCGTCTTTCTCCCTCTTCCGCGCCTCACCGTCTCTTCCTCTCTTTTTCTCAAGCAGTCTCGCCACCCCCACCACTAAGGTCTCTTTTTCTTCTTCTTACGTCGCCAACCCCACCACCATGGCATCCTCTCTCTTATCCCAACCAACGCCACAAGTGGATCGCCGAACAAACTCATGCCAATCGCCAACGCCGCGCATAAGAGGTTTCTCGCAAGGTATGTTTTCTTCAATTCCTCCCATTCCATACCAATTCATCATCCAATTAATTCCTCTCTCTCTCTCTGCTGTTCGAGTTTGTGCAGGAGCAAGAGTTTTTTCGCCAAACCACTCTCATCTCCAAGAAGGAGAAGGAAAAGGTTTGTATCGCGTTCTCTCTCTTTGTGTTTCATGGCTTCATTCTCTTCGTGATTCGTTATTTGAAATTAGGGTTTTGTGTAGGTGGAGCTTATGCAAGCTGTTAGTTTCATGTACATTTGTCCTCCAGGTTACAATGCCGAAAGTGCCAAAGCTACGGAAATGAATGATGAGAAGAAACGAGAGGACATGGACAAGGGACCTCAACACGATAATGCTCGTGATGCACCTTCCTCTTCCATGTACCTCCTCCGTCGCTTACTTTGTGTTCAATAGTAATGGAATTAATCTGCCACTCAGTTTTAGCTATTGTATGATTGAATATAGTCGTGTTTCTTGCCTCCTAGACCGCAGAGTACGAATTTTAATGAAGAGAAGAAAATACCGAGGCCCAAGGATGTTTTTGGGCGGCCTCTTCCGACAGAAGAGGAATTCGAAGTTCTCAAAAATGCACCAAGGTATGCCAATTGCTGTTATTTTCTGTAGTTTGTATTATTGTCTGGCCTGCGTATGCAGTGCTCTTCCAAGGATTGAAAACTATCCGGTGATGTGCTTATTTTAAGTTGGTTAGAGTGCTTGATTTATTGTGAATCAGAAGCATAATAGAGTCTTAGGCTGCTACCAATTTTGGTGGGCAACAGCGAATAACTGCTGTCATTTAAAAAAAATTGTACATACCAATGCGATTGTAGAGAAAACTGTGCTGGTATTGCACATACAAGGGCAGTTGCCGCCCTTGTATGTGCAATACCAGCATGGTTTTCTCTACAACCGCGTTGGTATGTGGAAAGACAACGCCATTTTTGCACAATATGAGCATTTCTTAACGCGGTTACTAAAGAACCGCGGTGGTATATTATACTTTTCATCGCGGTTGTACAACTGTGATTGTATCTTCAGTATTTTTTTATCACAATTACATCTATCGCAGTTCCGAAACCGTGCTTGTAAACATTATATAACCGCAATTAAATATTTTTTTCTACTAATGTAACGGAAAAAGATAGATATAAAACAACATTCCAAACTCATCAAGACTTTTATGAATGGCTAGTAATGTCATTTAAATTCTCTAATGTCATTTACACTCTTTAATGTCATTTCGACTCTCTAATGCATCTACTAAGAGTCTTATGAATGAGGTTTTCCAACATCTTTCTTAGAAAAATATGTTTCGATTTTATTTAATGACATTTTCGTACAACTCTTCTTTTATCTTTACATTTACATAAGCTGGAGGTGGCCTTGAAATTACGGTGGCAACATCAGCTCTTTGCAAAGCTACCAAAATGTCCCTTTTGGGTGCAAAAGGTTGATTACTTAAGTCATACTATTTCTAATAAGGTGAACTAAAAATAGATATTACATAAAAAGGTGAAGGCTATACTGGATTGACCTACTAATGCAACAGATGAGAGATTTTCTTGGCCTTACAAGATATTACATAACATTGATAAATAATATTGCTGCTCCTTTAACCAATTTATTGAATAAATAACATTTTTCTTTGGATGATCCAAGTGCAGGAACATTTGCAAAACTCAAAATTGAAGCTCCAATTCTTAGTCTTCCCAAAGAAGCTGTCCCAGTTTGCCCTCTTATGTAAGAGAATTTTATGTTATTACTAAAACCATTGTCAAGTTTAGACCATGAGGACCGATAAGAAAGTTTGAAAATTTTAACTCATCAGATTATTCAAACTCCTGAATAACAGAAAGAAATGGTTGCATAATTTTATTCAATGATTAATTGTATATCAATTAGTTTTCACTTACAATTTTTGTTCTGGAAGAAGCAGTGTAAACAAGAATAAAGAGAGAAAAAAAAAAAGGAACCTACATCAAAGGGGGACGCATGTGTTAATTAGCAGCAAGTATTTTGACTTTCTATTTTTAAAATATGTATTTTGACACTTTACTATTATTTTATTCCCTTTAGCTGACGAAGCTAAATTAGGTTAAATGTATAGGCAAGTATTTTATTTTTGTTAAATCAAATTCATAATTATGGCCCGATCACCAACACTTTAATTACAATTGTTGATAAAACACAGTATTTTTTTTTATCAACACTTGAAAGAATATATAATATATTTAAATTTAATTCTAAGTAAAAAAAAATCATAAACTCAAGTGTATATAAATTTTCACTGCTTTCAGCCTAATTAATGTTATCACTCCAAAATAACTTTCAATTAGTTGAGATTCTATTTTTTGTTATTCTTAATATTAAAAGGTAAACCCCCCTTTAAATTTTGTATATTATGAAGAGGGTTATCAAAACACCTTTTTCAATGTATATTTTATTATGAAACATGAGAAATATTATTAAATGAGATATGATATTCATCAAAATTACAATTTTTTCTATAAACTTTATAGAGAATGTGTTAGTGAATATATTAAAAGAATTATCTGTGTTATAAAGGGTATTGTTTAACATATATTTATCATATAATATTTAATATTATATATATATATATATATATATATATATATATATTAGAGTGAATTTTTGTTTTATTAAGTGGAATTAAGAGGAGTTGAGTTGACATAGAAGTAGCTAGGCACAACTTCCCAATCACAAAGTGTCTTCGTTCATCATCACCCTGCCACATTGTTGACATAATAAATTAATAATTATTATAATTAAGTTAAAAATTTGTGATCCAAACCCTAGCCAATCCTTAATTTCCTTTCTTTGTGCAGCGTTTCACGCGTGCCAACGTGAAATGCCTGCACGATAATCTGGTTAAGGACTTTTGAAACTCTGAAAATTTGATACGTGTCGTGTAAATGTTCGAAGCTTATCTGTCTCATTTAGCCCTAAAGTGCCGGCTATATATATAGGCAAATGAGTTATGATTTAGAAAACATATTAGCATAATTAATAAATGTGTTTGTTTTTCCTATTTCAATTATTGTTAATTATTTCAGAGTAAGAAAAGTGATTTTTTTTTTTTTTACGTTGTTTTACCGACACAGACAAATTTGAAAATCTGAATGGTTTCCTTTTTATATGTATTCATGAGAATTGACTTTAGGACATTAAATGTTTAGACTTTCTTGATTAATTACTTAATTAATCAAATATATGGTATTCTTTTATTACTGTATTGTAAGGTTCTTTTATAAAAATCAAGAAATACAATAATTGTCCTGAAAAATTTTATTTTCCATTTTAATCCCATAATTATGAAAAATTAAATAATAAATAAAGATACAAAGAAAAGAGAGTGTTTCTTAACATATGTAAGTAATGTTTTACCACTTTACTATCCAGTTTATGGGTAAAACATTGATTATTAATCGAGACTTTACAAATGGGAATAAATTATGCAATTGTTTTTACCAGTTCATTAGAAAAACGTTCAGTTGATTATTTTGATATTGATATCTTATAAATTTACCAGTAAAATATTAAGGATTACATTACGTATAGTAATAATCACAACTATATAATTACACTATTTTATTTTATTATAACTTGTCATTGTTTGGCTAGTGATGACTCCATGAAGAGAATAAGAATTTTTTCGCTCTTGTCAATGAAAAAAAAAAAATTAGCATATAGCTTATAAGATAACAATATAAGATCACATGAAACCATTTCTAACTTAAAATAAATATTTATTATTTAACTTTTACATGATATATTTAACTCATTTTTTTTTTCAATTATGAGAAGTTATTATTCGTATTATACTTTTTTCAAAAAGAAGGAATACTCTTTTACAGTTCAGGTTTTCTATAGTTCTAACCAAATATTTTCTACCTAATGCATATAAGTTCCTTATGCATAAAAATATAATACTGCATTGATTAATCACAATAGTTATATAAAGCTTATTTTGGCTTTTATAATAATTAAAATTTGTACATATCACTATAATTTTTCCTTAGTCATAAAATATTTTGCCATATGCGTATAGAAATTAAACTTTTGAAAACTCAACTATAGAATAATTGAACAAATCATGTTTTCCAGCACATTTTCTTAAGTCTCACTCGTGGAGGGACATGGATTAAAATATTCAAAGAAATACACCTATATAAATCATGCAAATCAAGAACATTAAAACATAGAAGAAACAGAAAGAGCTGATATCTAGACATGGCTTCCTTCCAAGTTCTCACAATTGTTGCATTCATTTTTCTAGCCAACCATAGCATCATTTCAGCTTGTGAAAATTCTACCATCCCCACCAATTATGGAAAAACAAACACTACATCCACTTCCACACAAACCTTCAAAAACTACATCAAAACCTCATGCACCTCAACCACATATCCATCAATATGCTACAGCACTTTATCCCCCTATGCCACAAAAATTGAAGCAGATCCTATGAAGCTGTGTAGTGTGTCTCTCTCCCTAGCCTATAAGGCAGAAAAAAGTTCATCCTCCACCATATCAAAGCTTCTGAAGAACAAGAACATGACAGGGATTGCTAAACAAGTGGTGCAAGATTGCTTTGGTGATGTGAAGGACTCCATTGGTGAACTCAAAGATTCCCTTGATTCAATGGCCCATTTGAATGGTACTGACAGAAGGTTTCATATCAGCAACATTCAGACATGGGTGAGTGCTTCCATCACCAATGACCAAACTTGCTCAGATGAGTTTGATGAGATGAGTGTGGATTCCAGTTTGACAGAAAAAATCAGAAATGCTGTTTTGGATGCGGCAAGGAAGACTAGCAATGCTTTGTATTTCATCAACAACTATGTGAAGTATTAATATTACAATAAGTGACTTTTCTTTTCTTTTTTTCTCTTTCCTTTTTGTTTTGTTTGAAAAGGGTTCTTCAGTTATGTATTTTGTTTGTAATATGTTGATTGTATTCAAAATGTTTTTGTGATGAAATTGCTTTAAAACTTATGTACTCGTGTATGGTAGTTTTCTCTGAACCATGCATTGAGCCTGCAGCAGGTTCTGTGTTGTATTAAGAAAGGAAGTGATGAGTGTGAAAATTAATGGCTAAGTTCAGCTAAAATATAGACTTAGAAGTGAAATTTCTTTCCTTTTTATTTTGTTTAAAAAGGGTTTTCTTTAGTCTTTGCATGTAATTGGGTTATGATGTTGTTAATTATATTTAAATTGGTCTGAGATCAAGTTGCTTTAAGATCTATGTACTCTATGGTCAAAAACCTATATGAACAAGTATTAATTAAGTTTGCAATACCAAAAATTTTTAGCTAGTTCTAGATCCATTTTAAGAATTAAAAGAATCTGAAACCTTTTAAGTCAACTTGATGAAATTCTTGTGACATTGAATCAAAGAAGAAAGCTTCTAAGCTAAAGAAGTTAGAGAATATAATCCTGTACTTTAAGGTTAAGCAAAGTCAACTCCAATCAAATTATTGGAAGTATATATATTAGAGGTTTATGAAACTCCTTAGACTCAATGTTGTTCTTATATATGCTGTAAGTTGTGGATTCATTCTTGAACCACCAGTCAGAGTCTTGAATTGGGCTGCTCCCAGTGTTCTGGAGCTTACATCAATTGTAATATGGAGTCATTTAATTTACAAATAATAATGAGTTAGAAAATATAGTCATGTGACAACTCTTCTGTAATTCTTACCATACACATAGGGAATTTTGTTTATGATAGAGTTAAGTGTTAGTTGGAGACTTGAACTGAGTGCAAATAGGCAAAAAGAATAATAAATAAGAAAAAAACAACAGTAAAAAACCTATTATCTTAAAACTAAGAATTTTCATGTATAATTTTTTCTTCTGATACTAAATACCCTCTTATTTATTTTATTTATACAAAACACATCCTTAGTTAGACATGGTTAGCAATAATAATGTTTTTGGACTGAAGGACTTTCCTGAACCATAGGACTGAAAGCAACACCTCAATGTTATTTCCTTTAAGCATGAAGTTTAAATAACCATTTCTGCTACAACAATACCTTGAAGGTGATATCTGCCATGGAGTATGGGCTCACAATTTGTGCTTGAAAAGTTTATTACCGAAGTCAGAGTCAAGAAGATTCAAACTGCAATCATATCAAAAGAATTGATGTTTGTCACAATCAAAAAAAAAATATTTAATATTTGTTTAACATGTGTGTTAAAAATTTTATTCTAAAAAAACATGTGATATTTGCTTTACATGATATCATGTTATAAGAAAGCTTATTTAACAAATTTAAAAAATAATATGTTTAGATTAAGCATTTGTCATAATATTTTTTTTTTCAAATTAAAATTCAGAAAAATAAATTTTATTACTCAGAAAGAAAAAAATATATAAATGAAACACTAGGGTCTCTATCCCTTAAATACATCAAAATATTTCATTTTAACTTGTATAAAAAATGATATATACATATAATTAATATATAGCATATTCTTTTCTTATTCAATTGTATATATTACAAGATACTCAATATCTCGATGTACATTCACTGGATCCCTATCAATAAAGATTTATATAGTCTTTAACAATTTATGATAACTATAAGAAAACATAATTTTAGCGTTAATATATTTGCGTGGTTAAGAGATGGACTCAAATAATGTGGGTCAAAGCGGCGATTTGTAAAGTTTCATGCATAGTATCAGCTAGACTTACGCAAAATTCATCATAAATTTTTCTTTTAAAATTACATCAACCTAGTCTACGTAAAAAAAAATTAAAAAAAAATTATTACAACGGCTTGGCCCACGCTAAATATGCATCAGCCTGACTTATAAAAATATAAAATAATGTATGACGGCTTGGTCGACGCTAAGCCCACGCTACCTTAATTAATATTTTTTAATTTAAAAATAGTCATGAAAAAAATAATTAAAATTAAATTGAATTTAAAAAAATAATAAAGTTTAAAAATATGATATGAAATAACAATATTATTATTATATTAGTAAAATATAAAAATAATGAAAAAAGATAAAAATAAACAAAATAAATATAAGAATATAATTTACTAAAATAAATAAATAATATTTGATCATAATTTTTGAAATTTAATTGAATGTTGAATCATCAAATATAAATGAATAATAATTAAATAATAAAATTTAGATAAATAATAGTTGAAGTATAAAATATGATAGTTGAAACAAAAAATTTGAGTGAATATAAGGTATAATGATACTTAATTTGTTAAGATATAAGATAAAGTTTTTAATACTTTTATTTATTTTAAATTTTATATAGTCTTTTTATGTATTTAAATTAGGTAATGTAATTAGTATTAATTAAATTAATTTTTTATTTATATTTAAAAAATTTAATTTTTTAGTTATGGTTTTTCTCACTCAAACCACAATCTTCTCCATTGCAATTCTCACTTTCACTTTTTCTCTACTTATGAACTTGCCTCCTCTGGTATTAGGATCTTTTTATCTAAATTGTTATAGACTTTAAGAAACTTATGTAAAAGAGGTACTTGTTCACATCATTTATCTTTTAAAAGTCTAGTTTTTTTTTCTCTATTTCCAACTTTAGAGTTAACATTCTCATCACACCATGCTTTATTCCTTCCCTCCTCAAACATGTTTTTTATTGAGTTATTAAACTTGCAGTAGAAGTTTCAGATAACATTTATAAAAATTGTCTCAACATCTAAGAAATAGTAACATAACATCTAAGAAATAGTTACATTAACTGCACATCTATTTTGTTGTTCTGGTTTCTTTGGAATCATATTATCAATAGTATTAATTATTGATGTGTCTTCCCATCCTACTTCTATATATACATGGATCAAGACTTCATACTAAGTATTAATAATTTTTTTCTATTTTATGAAATTGTCATGATATTAATCTCATTTCATTAGTTATTCTAGCATTTGTTTGCCAAAATTTAAACATATGATAAAAACTAATTATTATTACAATAAATCTATTTTATAGTTTTTATATGAATTTTAAAATTTATTAGAAAATGACATTAAAAAATTTTTTTAAACATATATTTTTTAATTATGATTATATATGTTTTAATTATATAAATGTAATTATCCAAACAATATATAAATAGAATTAAAATCTAACATAAAAGTTGAAACTTTATAGATCATCTTTTCAAAACGAATGAAAAAAATTATTTTAATGTTATTTTATTCAATTCATATTTATTTTATTGATGTTTTAAAGTATAGAAAAACTTATTTCAAAACAAATGTTTTATTATAAAAAAAATAAAATATGTGTTTAATTTTAACTTTTTTTTATTGTTTAAAATTATAAACTCATGATTTTTCTAATATCTTAAATTTTTTATTTAAATATTACAAACTTGTGATATGAAAACATTAACCTTAAAAAAGATATTGTTACTGAAGTCTCTTCTAAAATGAAACATCTTAAAAAGGTTTTATTTTAAAAATTGAAATAAAATTATCAATTAGACAACTTATGTTTTAAAAAGGGAATTTTTGTTTTAAAATTATTTTTTTAAATTATCTATTTATATAGTTTACTAAATAAATACGTCTTTACTTCTTTAATAGTAGTATATTAATTTTTCTGCCATAATATTAGTAGTAATTAACTTCATTTTAAAAATATCAAATGTTATTTTAATCAGTGGAATAAAAGGCCTTATGTCTAATAATTTTTTTATATCAAACAAAACATTTTATAATTTCAAATGTTAAATTAATCTACATATATAATTTTAAGAAAAATTGGATACAATATTCTTAGTTTTCGACCTTTCTTTTTACTTTTTACCGTATATGAAAGAAATGTTCTCTTCCAATAATGTAGATAAGTTGACATGAAAAGAGAGATTTTGATCTTTTAACATTTGAAAACCGAATTTCAAATACATTTCATATAAATACATTTTTAAAAGTTTAAAATAACATTAATTATTCGTTTATTATTATAAGAATATCTTTTAAATTATTTTATTCATTTAGGATTCAAATGTGTCTTTAAAAAGATGATAAAACTGATAAAGGGACTTTAAAGCATTCAAAAGTCAGTTTTTAATTGAATGTGATTTTTTATGGTTGTTGATAACATTAATATATCAGAATATATTTTAACAATAACTTCTTGGAATAAATTCAAAAGTCAGTTTTTAATTGAATGTGATTTTTATGGTTGTTGATAACATTAATATATCATATTTTAACAATAACTTCTTGGAATAAATAATACATCAGAGTAACTGTGTTTAAGTAGGAGTAATAACAGTTAATTGATGGGTTGAGATAGATACTAAACTAAGTATAAAGTAAAGAAAAAAAAAATTTATGCACAATTGATATGGAGTTGGTGAAGATGGTTTAATTACAATAATGATATCTATAACTGATATATGATAATATATGATTGAGTAACATAAAACAATTATTTAAATTATGCATATTCAAAATTAGTTATGAATTTTTTTTTCATGTTCATATATATAAAGAAAAAAAATGCATACTAGAGTAAATGTTTTTTTTTCACTCATAATGAAATGATTGCAAAGAATATTTTGTACTCAAACAACTTTTAAACTTCATAATAGTAAGAAAGTGGAAATTTTTTTTAATGAAAATTCTTGTTTTAGGTGAAAAAAAAGTAAGTTCTTTAACATGTATAGAAATAATTTCTTTTCAAGAAAATATCAATTTAATCAAATTTATCCTTCTCAATATTGATTATTTCTTCCAACCACCTACTCAAATAGTACTACTAAAAAACACAGTAAATAAATCGACTAAAGCTATAATAATTGAAAAATCATTTTTTTATATTAATATTAATATTAACATTTCATGGTGATAAATGAATAATTTATATTTGGAACCCAAAACTCTTGGTGTGCTAAAATTTCATTTCTCTCTTTCTTTGAAACCCAAATTTCAAATATCCATAAACCCATGGTGTCAAAACCTTACCCTCAGTGTGCCAAAAATTTCATTTCCTTTGAAAGCCAAATTTGAAATACCTCTAAACCCTCATTGCCAAAACTCTCGGTGCCAAACTTTCATTTCCTTCTTCTCCAACTACGGTGCCAAAATTTTTGTTCACGATTTTCGTCTCCTCCATCTTCCAAACGTTTTCAATCATTGTGTGTGTGAAGTGGTTGTTGTTGGAGGAGTGTGTGGCCGCCAGCGAGTCTTGCGAAGGTTTGAAGGAGGTACGTTGTTCTTTCTCTTCATCATTTTTTATTTCTCCAGCTTAAAAATGTTTTTAATCACCGATTTTACTTTGAAATTGTGTTAAGGATAGGTTAGTTGTTGTTGGACCGATTGGTGGTTCTTCGTGGGTGGTGTGTGAAGTGGTTGCGGTTGGAAAAGGTGGTGGGCACCGACAGGTGTTGCAAAAGTTTGATAGAGGTAAGGTATTTTTCAATATGTTCTTCATCTGTTTGATAGAGCTTGGAATTGGCAGTGATTGTTTGTTTAATTATGAGATAGGAGGAATTTAGGTCTTTCTCTGTACTGTGACAAATTTTACCAGTTCTTTATTTTCCAACGTAGTCAAGGGTTGCAGTGGCATTGGTCTTTGTCAAATGTTTATATGGATAAAGTATAAAATAAAATAGGGTTTAAAGAAGGAATATTGATCTCTCTTGTGATCTAGCATTGCTATTCTAGTAAAATAGCTTATTTTGTCGTGGCATGGACATGTGGATATTGTTTGGACTTGGGATAGTGGTACATCGATAGGTTTCTAACAGCCTAATAGAGAATGATGGAAAGATATAATCAACACTAATGTCTTAGAACTTAGAACAATACAAAACACTCATGGCTTGAACAACCTACGGATAAACTGCTTGAAATCTCTTCCTCGGGAATATGTCCATCACAACTGTATCCTGAAAGCTTTGCACTGAAATCTTTGTCAATCTGTATTTTGGCGATTGAGAATTCATTATACATTGCCTACAGACATAAAGAAATGTGTCAGCCAAGATAAAAGAAAAGTGTATACTTAACTGCACCACTCCACCCCACCACAGCTCCCTTTATACAGTCCACTCCTCCTCCTTTTGTACAACACACCCCTCCTCAGTTTGTACACCCCACCGCTCCCCCCTTCGTGCATCCCCCTCCTCCCTTCGTGCAGTACACTCCTCCCTTCACACAGGTCACCCCTGATCTTATAGTTGACCCCACACCTGGTTGCTCTGCCCATGCTAGTCCCACAGTGCAGCCACTAGGTGACGATGGTGGCCATGCCATAGCTGCTCCTTCACATCATGAGATGCCTCCTCATGAGATTCGACGTGATCCTAGTGGAATAGTCATCATCCAGCCTCTGGGTAAAGGGTAAGTAATAATATTTACATTTAATTTCATGTTTTGTAAATTGAATGCTTAACAAAATGTTTATTTGTATATTTTTTTAGCTGGGCACCAAATCATTATGCTATTGAGGCTATTGGGCATTGCATCAGGTCATCATTCAGAGGACCCTATCATCATTATGATGCCATAACTGAGGAGGATCAGCTTAAATAGTGGACTGACTTTAAGGTAATTTAATTTAAACATCAAATAATAATATAATGAAATAATTGTCATTAACATTATGTTAACTGTTGTTTATAACTTTTTTACAGAGTAGAGTGACTTGGGCTCCTTAGGATGAGTGGCAGATCAGGAAGATCTATGAGTCCAAAGTCAAAAAAAGGCTTTCTGACATTTTGACAAAAGTAAGAACACGTGGCTCACGACCTGCATGGATGGGTGAGGAAGCATGGGGTGGACTTTTGAGCTATTGGGATACTCAAAAGTTCAAAGAAAAATCATCTCACAATAAAATTAACCGGTCTTCAGGTCGGGGTGGAGCGTTGCACTCGTCAGGGCATAAATCACACTTGGACATTGCACTGGGCCTGATAAGTATTATTTCACTTACTCTTTAGTGTAATCAATTTTTTCTAACAAATATTGTTTCTAATTATAAAACTTTTGTAAGAACGTAAATATAGACGCCCAGTTGAGCTTGATGAACTATTTATGGCCACTCACACCAATAAGATGGGTGAATGGGTTGATACTCGCTCACGGGAGACTTATGTAAGTTTATTCTTACAATTTTTTTCATATTACCTTTAATTTTTTATTTTTTATTTTTGTAATTTGTAACGTTTAAATGTTCAAATGATTGTGTTAGAAAACTACCAGTAGCGCTTGAGGGCCATACAATTAGAAAGTTCATTGGGTTCGAATACCGAATCTACCTAGATACATATAGCAACCAAGCTTCAGGCTTGGAAGGAAGTTGCTGGAGGGAAGAGTAGAGGTCGAGTTTATGGCACTGCAAACTTGGCTGCTAACTACCGCCAAGGAGTTGTCCTCTCTCACTCAGCCCTCGTCCTTTGCTTCTGCCGACAACTTTTCGTTTCAGGCCGAAAAAGAAGAAATGGCTCACGAAATCATTCAAGCAAAGGAACAAGCAAGGAAGGCAAAGGAAGAAGAAAAGACGACAACAGAACAATTTGTTACTACAAACACAAAGCTTCGCTAGATGGAAGATGACCTAAGGATGGTAAAGGAACAGCTTGCCGCAATGATGGATCGACAACGTGGTGATGCTTTCACTAGTACAAGACAGGTCCACCCCGATTATGACGAAGATGATGACCACCATCCCCTCTCCTAACCTTCACACCCACAGTATGTGAGTTTCATTACCATCAAATATTTTCTTACTTATATCAAATTTAATTTTTTAAAAATTATTATTGAAATAATTTTCATTCTTATGACAGGTTCTTTCTAACACTGGATTTGAAGAAGACTTTTTCTATTATCATATATTTCGTTTCAAGTTTTAATGTATTTTGTTTTAAGTTTTAGTTAAACTGAATTGTAAATATTGATATTTTAAAACATTGTAGTTGGTTACAATTATAATTTTAAATGTCTTTTAAAATTTCATTCTAATTATAATTATATATATTCATGAATGTTGGGATTTTTCTAATTTTCAGGATTGGGTTAGTTGATTTATTTTTCTGTTATTTTTTTAATCTAAATTCATAATTGCGTCATTCCAATCCACGCCACGTCTGTCTTAGAGTGCGTTGGCCTAGCCCACGCAAGCATGTTAGCGACGGCATGGCCCCCGCAACAGCCTTTGCCTTTTGCGATAGCTTGGTCCATGCTAACATGCTTGCGTGGGCTAGACCGACGCACTCTAATGCAAACGTGGTGTGGGCAAGGCCGAAACAATCTTATAAAATAGTGGCGGTTTTAAGACGATTTAGCCGACGCACATTGTGTCTAATGTTTAGCCAACGCAAATTTCACATTGCTTACAGGGTTTTAACGTCCGCTACGAGACCCCTGCTTAACCGACGCACAAGCGTCAGTTTTTGTAAACTTGTTTTTTTTTAGTGGATGTTGGTATTGGTTCCAAATACACATGTGATGTTTCCTTCACATAACACTATAGTTATAACACTATAGTTATAACAAAGGTTATTTAACAAATATTATCAATACAAGCCTTCATCGTGTATATATAAAACAAAGTAATAACTAGATCAAAATATTATAAGTCAGATAATTGTTAGATATTTAAAGTTATCGTTGGTTTATGAAGTGGATTTGAGTAGATTTGAGAGAAAAGTGTGTAAAAAGTTAGGTTGTTTGGATGAAGGGATGGATAGTAATAAAAGAACAAAAAATTATAAAAATTTGTGAGTGATGTGACAGGTGTAGTTAATAAAATAATTTTTTAATAAATGAAATTATAATTAAAATTAATTTAAAATTAAATATAATTAATTTATTAATGTGATTGATATATTATTATTACTTTAATTGATGAAATTATAAAATTATCAATTATTTTAAAATTAAAATTTAAATGAAAAGTTAAATTATTATTATTAATAATAGTATTATTTTTAAATTTATTTGGATTATTATTATAGTTTTAATTTTAATATTATTACTTTTATTATTTGGATTATTTATTAATAATTTTTATTTTTCTTATTATTATATAGTTTTACTAATTTTATTATGGTTTTAATAATAATTATTACTATATTATATTATATAATTATTATATTCATTTTATTATAAAATAAATAAAAAATGTTAACAACATAAAATTAAAAGTTAATTACATAAAAAAATTGAAAAAAAAACTTTTCACTTTCTTCACGTCCATGCCAAGAAAGAAACATGTAAATATTTCACCTCGTTTTGCATATTTTTATTATTATTTTATTTTTTGATTTTCACACTTTCACTCTAAATATTTGCTTTTTGCCTTTCTACACAAATCGGTTTTTAGAAACAAACAGACTGTGAGTATTTTTTTTTTCACAGTAAGTAAAAATAAAAATTTTTATCAATATATAAGAAAGAAGACCTACAAATTCATTATCTTGATAATTTGAGTTGAATGTGATGCCAATCTCTCATATGAGTTTAGCTCAGATCTTACTATGTTTGCATCTCTGAGTCAGAGATCCAAACATAATGAAACCTGAGCTAACAAAAATAATTTTTCTAACAAAACCATATGCATCTAATAAGAATCATCCACATATCAATACATTAAATAAATCATCAAAATTTAAAGTATTAATAAATATTAAAAATTAAGTTCACAAAATAGTAAAAAAAATCATAAAATCACATAAAAATGTGTATCAATGCATTCACTTGTAAGATACGAAGAAGATGAGAAAACCGAAGTTAAAATTCTATGTTAATAATTAATGTATAAGATATGATCAAAATTCTAAAAGAAAACTTTACAAAAAATTTATATTTGAAGCTTAAAAAATTTATTTTAACTTTTTTTTTAAGACAAAGGAAGATGATCGTGGAAGTTCTTTTACGATTTAGAGTTAATATAAAGAATTGTGATAGTTAACTCTTAATCATGTTTAATAAATAATTAGATATTTTGATGGAAGGGAGTAAAAGAGTAAAAGATAATTCACTAAAGACTCCCTAATATTAATAAGACTAGTTAGACGATCTAATACATCTTAATGAAAAAAGTAAATAACTATACATTAAAAACTGTTATGATTAAGACTAATTAAACAGACTAGTACATGTGATTATAATATTAATAATTTTTCTTTAAATACTTTTTTGTTATCCATTAACCTAGATTTTATATATAAAAGATTGTTATGTATATAAATGAAACGCTCTATTTTATGTTAAACTCTGTGTATACAACATTTCAATAATAAAAGTGTTTTCTTTTTTTTTTTTTTCAATCTTTGTGTGCTCGAATTGTTGTTGTAAACTCAACAATTATACTGGTGAAACATTTAATTTATAAAATGATTAATTCAAAATATATTCGTTGACACTTAAATTTTATAAAAAAGAAAATATCTTTAAAGAGATATTTGTCTTCTTCAAACACTTATAAAGTTATCTTTTGTTGAAAAAGAAAATCAAACAAATAGGTCTTAGGTAGGGATTAAATCATATAAAATCACACTCTGATATTTTCTCTATCCTATTAAATTTTTAACATCCGAACCCAAAATTTATAGATTGAATTGTATAGCAAGTTTTAACACTACCCACCACCCTCAATTATTTATATATAAAATGCATACAATCCTTTCTAAATGGTATAATATTACAGAATTGAGTATTTGAAATATTTGTATTTTTCAATCGTTTAAAATTTGTGATAAATGTAAAATCTACTTATTTTTCATGTTCGAAACAAGGAAGTGAAGGAACCTCACCAAGACACTAAACATGGCGATGAACATCTAATGATCAATAGTAAAAGAAAGCTTTATGTTTCTAACAGTACATGACTCTATTTCTGAGCAAATTTTCTCAAACATATATGAAAAAACCCATATATATTAACACTACTTAAGAAATTAAATATATGTATTACTGTTGGAGATACTAAGCAATACGTCAAGTGTTTGTCTAAATGCTTTTCTCATATAAAAAATACTAACTTTTCTCATGCTTTTGAATTAGATTCCTTACGAATAAAAATATTTTATTTTTAGGAAGATTTGCATTTCAGAAGAAGAATTTTTAAAATATGAAAAAAAAAACTCAGTTTTTTAAAAAGAAAAAGATACTTTTCAAAGACCACATACAAACAGGAACTAACTAATTTTTCTCAATTTTTTAAAAAGGGAATCATAAATAAAAATAACCTTTGAAAAATATTCCCAAAACTTGACGTGGAGTACAGTATCCTTTTTTTCATATATAAAAATTGTTCTTGATGATGTGATGATACGTTTAGAAAAATTGGGTCTAACTAATTGATTAAATAATTGATTAATTGGTCGACTAAGGACAAGGCAACCCACGAGGTTACAGATTTGCTTAAGTTTCCTGTTCATTATTTTTTTTTTCTTTTTACTTTTCATTATTGAAAAGTTTTTAAAATTCCAAAATAGGTTATAATGATTCTATCATATCAATAAAAAAAATAACATATATTGTATATACCTTAATAAAAAAAATGTTCATACCTAAACTTCCTATCCATTTGGATCGATACAATGGTATAGTTTTAAGAGAATATTCATCAATACTAGATAAAAAAATGAATAAAATGAAATGACAAGAGATTATTGCAATTCTTGAATTTATAACAAGTATGAGTGCATTGCAAAAACTCATATTCATAAATTAAAACACAAACATATAGTTTTACAAATATTTAAAAATATCTTAATGGTCTTAAAAAAATTTAAAATTTTAATTATTCACACATTATAGTGTTTCTGTCAAAATAAAATTTAAAGTATAGAAATTCATATTTATTTATAAATTGTTTAGGTTAGATTAATGTATAAGCTTTTGAACTATTTCACAATTTCTAATTCAACTCTTTGAATTTTTTTTTTTCAATTAGATTTTGTAACTTTTGTTTGTTCTTATTTGTGGTTAATTTATTTTTCCACAAAATTAATCAGAGATACTTAATCCAAATACAAATGTAAGAATCTAATCAAAATGTTATTAGATACATAATTATAAATTGGAATAACTCAATAATCTACTCAATAACTTTAAAGTAAATTAAGTTTATATAAAAAAAATATCACTTTGTTAAATAATAAATTAGAAATAGGATTGGGCAAGGTTCTCCAATTAAGTATTGTAGTCAATATTGACAACAATAATACCTTAAGACTAATTTGAAGTATTATTGTCAATTTTAACAACTATAATAACCTAATCCTAATTTGTAAGATGACCATGATATACATGCATGACATTGGATATCAAATCTTTACATGAATATATTATTAAAGATTTGTGATATATTAGATTAATCCATTACGAAAACCTTGGGTAGAATAATTATGAAATTGTCATAAGAGTTTAATAAAAGTTTTTAGATTTGATGTTACTACGATTCTGAAAAATATCATCATTACTTTTTAAAATAAGGTGATTATAAAGTTGGTGATTTAACGTAAAGTAAGATATGAGTAATCTTGATGATATTTGTCTCTCCTTTATAGGAGAAACAATCTTTGTGGATCATTTGATAGACTTAATTTATTTACTTGTTTTATATATATATATATATATATATATATATATATATATATATATATATATATATATATATATATATGTGTGTGTATTT
>Ga0099824_1001810_pt1 | contig 30774 bp, 13 predicted proteins | sample SiratrowhiteBW_FD_76837 | JGI IMG/M metagenome (GOLD analysis project Ga0099824, IMG submission 76837) | Root nodule microbial communities of legume samples collected from California, USA - Siratro white BW | ecosystem: Host-associated > Plants > Roots > Nodule | place: USA: California... | reverse complement strand
TTTATATAATAAGTTTGTCGTGTTCTCACCACTTGTTCCAATAGCTAGGGTTTGAACAAAAGTTGTCCCCCCAAGTGACTGATAAAAAAGGTCATCTCATTTTAGAAAAACAGATGGGAAGAATAAAACAAATAATTTCCCAAGTCTTGGTCGGTGGGCTCTGCAGATTAATAAATGAATCAACTTAAAATTTGTGAGAAAAAGATTAAAATTTGAGAATACGTGGCTTTATAAAATACTACATGCATGCTTGGTGGTTTCTTATCCTATAGTTGATCGAAACGTAACATTTTTATGTAGGGCTTTGTGCTTTTTGGAATATTAAACACAAAAGAAATATTATATTGAAATTCTTCTCACTTTTTCTTCTGAACTGGTGGGAGGACTACTATTTATGGATGAACATTATTTAATATGCATGCAGAATATAACTAAAATGGGATATGAAATGAATAACTGGAGAAGGAAAAAGTTTCACAATGATCTAACTTCAACCGTCACTATTTTTTTTTTTTTTCATTTTATTATAAGGTGGTCGTTTTCTCTAACACTGATATAGATATATGTTTGGAGTTAAAGTTAGATTGGAAGGTATAGGTAGTTAGTCTAAGATTTTTCTTTTTGATAAAGATAAAGTTTTGAGATAAACATGGTGGAAAATGGAAGATTTTCAACAATATTGGCTGGAATTTTATCATGAACTAATTACAAAAATATCGTTTTAATTTTTGATTTCACACAATAACAAATTGAAATTTCACTTTCAAAACATTGTTTAAAAAACTAAAATATCTCCTTCTAAAAAGTTTGAATTATCATAATTCAAAAGATTGAAAACATATATGTTTATGATGTTCTAGGAAGTCAAACTATAACACAATTAAAATCTAAAATTTCATAATGTAATTAATTTTGTAAGGGTTATGCTAATTGAAAATCAACATTTTTAGCTATGATACATCTCTTTCCTTCTAAAATGTTCTATGAGATGCCATGAAAAAGATTTAAAAAAAAAAAAGATTGATTGGTGCAGGTTTGTCTTTTTTTCTGAAGGGACACATCTCACCCACACATGTTTTGGAAAGAAAGATGCTGCAGGATATACCATGAAGAAACATGCGTGAATATTGTGAATAATAAATAGTGGTCTGGTCTTGTTCCCAAAAGAAAATAAACATATCATTCAACTTATATGGATGGTGACAAAACCAAACCATTCTCAAAAATTACAAATAATGTGAATCTCATTAAAAATAGCCCACTTTTTTTGTGTTCATGCCTTTTCTTAAAAAAGTAAAATATGGACTTTAAATTAACTTATTCATAGATAATGTATTGCATTTATTGCACACCCAAGTGGATATACAGTGGGCACACCCAATTGCAATAATTAGTTAGATGTCATGATCTCATTCGATGTCCATACTATAGGATGTTTTTTCAATTATTTTATTTTTAAAAGTTAATGAAAATTTGGAGTTCCAATACACTGTTATTGATTATTTTTATAATTTTTATGAAGTATGAAACTTACATTGTATGCATTTAGTTAATTTATTCTTCTTCTATGTGAGGTAAACAATTTTAAAAGATATTTTTATCCATGTTTGTAAATGCTAAGTGGAGTAATTCAATTTGTTCATATCATACTTTTTTTAGATCATATTTTTAAATTTAAATACTTCATATAATCTAAAAGAACATCTCAAACTTGAGATCATAATTGAACAATTCATTTAAAAAAAACATTTTGTGATAGTACAAACAAACACAACTCTCTTTAAAAAGGAATATGAAAAAGATTTTGGTACTGAAATATTGTACAAGAAATTTTTAAAGTTTATACAAAGTAAGTTTGAAATAGATGATTAAAGAGTTGAAGTTAAAAGAAAACAAAAAATGAATTATTGGAAAAAATGTAAAAGAGTTGTTTAGGAAGTTTAATATAAAAAACTGAAAAACCTGTGAAAAATCTTATACTTATATTTGTCAGTTTAACAATAGATGAAGAAGGTATATGGAATATTTGTATATTGAATAGTTTTAAATGTATGTTATCGTTATGTTTTTTACGATCAAAGTAAAAGAATTTTATTATAAACTATCTAATGTAATTAACCATCTAATATTAAAGAAATGATAATATAGTTAAGATTACTTTATTCAAGTTGTCTTTTAATAAATTTAATAGTAAATCAAGTCAAATAATGTTTAAAACTCATGCAAAACAATAAAAGTTAGACATAATAGTAAAATAAAGGGATATTGAAATAGATGATAGTTATAGATGATGGAAAAGAATATAGAGATCATTTTGTCTTTCTAATTTTAAGATTATTTGGATTCTCACACATAGTTGAACTTAATTAAACATGTTAATCAAATTCAACAAAATTTTATCTGTAAATCAAATGTTTACTGATATATTTAATATCTTACTTATTACGAAATATTTACTTATAATATTTTTATATTCTATCTCTAGAACTAAGGGAATAAGAGATTGATTAGAAATAAACAAACTAACAAGAAATTTAATTACAGAAAATTAATTGAATTCTTAATAAACGTTTAAAAATAATTCTTTTCATATAAATTAGATTTCAAAAAGACTAATAGTAAAGCACAATCTACTGCAGAAGAACAAAATTTTATTGAATGAAAACCTCAAAATTTATTGTGAAATTATAAGGGAATAAACCCAAAAGAGTTTAACATTATATACAAAGACAAAACAAAAGAATTACAATGAAGAACATAAGAAAAATATGATGCTTCATTTTTTAGACGTGTTCCAATGCTGAACTCCCTCTTTCTCTGTTGAAGCTTGTTTTTATTAATAGGTTTGTTTACTCTAAGGAACTCGAAAATATATTTTGTTTAATATATTGTTCAAATATTCTCAATTTCTAATTTCCCATTATTATCGAATTTTGATTTCAGCTTTATCGCAAACTCCGTTTCTTCATATTTTGTTTTGCAAATGAGCGGCTTTCAATTTTGTTTTTGAGATATTGTAGATTTGATCTAATAATGCATGTAATTATTATACCATTTACTACGACAAAAAACACAATACCAGTACAAATAACAATTAAGGTCCAAATAAATCTAATTAGAATCTTAATTAAAATGACAAATTTATTATTAATTATAGTTTAAAAAAGCTATGACTAAAGCTTTTATTATTAATTATAGTTTAAAAACGCTATGATTAAAGCTTTTAAGTGTGAGTAAAACTATGCTTATAAAACAAACAAGTGAATGATCGTACTTTTTGGAGCATAATGTCATGGATAGGTAAGAAGTAAAACACCATACCTCTTAAGAAAGTTGTAGAAGATCTCTTGGCTAGTAACATTGTCACTAACCCATCTTGACTAGCTAAGAAATCCAAGAAAAAGGTTACATCTAGAAGGAGTAAGGTAGCCTTGCTTGCTTGTGAGGAGGAGATGATGCACAAGGCCTTCATGATCATTTTGGTGGACACAATTCCAATCAAGCATTTGGAAGATGGGAGAAGACAATCTAGGTGTGGTCAGTCATGTAAAATTTTTCACCATTTCTCTTGGATATTCAAGGGTTCAAGTGTCATGGAAGGAGATGAGTCACGAATGAGAATGATCTCAAGGCAAGGAATGAATGAGCCAGGCATGGCAGGTTTGACACTAGTGTTGGATCAAGCACTTAACATTAGACAAAAAACTATAGTTTATAATTAGGGTATAAATTTTTCTACTTAAGAGTATAACAATTGCCACAATTCAACTATGACTTGGCTCAGTTGACCTCTACCACGGGACAATTGGTGAAACTTGCAATAATCTCTCCATCAACAGTTGTCCCGTTATGAATCAAACTTGTGACCTTGACTATAATACTACTTGTTGGATTGAGAACTTATAACAAGGTTAAACGTTGTATTTTATAATCAGAGTGTAATTCTTTCTACTTGAGAGTATAATAGCTCAAATGTCACAAATTCGATGTTACATATAACAAATAATATTGAAAGTGTGACATAAGCATGAAATTAATCCTAACATTTGATCTAGATCTAGATTTAAGCATTATATACGAATTTTCCTCTTTTATTCTTGTAAAATTTTGACCAAAGCTCGATCTTGAGTGAGTGTATATAACCATCCTTCGGTAGTACAAAACATTGAGTTTTATGAGAATTAGATAAATTCTTAAATGTTTGCTCTTGTAAGAGTAATCACATTTCTTTAAAGTCCTATCTTGGTTTCTAAGAGTCAAGTGACAATTCATGTTATGATCTTTATCTTAGAGGAGCGAGTGTTTTTCCAGTGACACGTCATTGCTTCCATCTAGTCTTCTATCCACTTTCTCTTTTAAGAATTGTTTTCTTCTTACTTTGTCTTGTAATTTTGAGTCCTTATTTGTCTCTTTATTTATGTTAAACTAATGTTTTTATGTTTTTATGATGTTCATTTTCATGTTTCATATGTTAAATGCGTCTTTTGAATAAATGACTTATCTCAAATATTCAACAATTGGTGAAACTTGCAATAATCTCTCCATCAACAATTGTCCCGCTAGGAATCAAACTCGTGACCTTAACTCTAGCCCATCTTATAATGATTCAACTTTATCTAAAGGATCAAACACTTGTTGTGCCAACTTACATGCACATTAACGATAAGATGATATTCAAGTTCTATGTGAATCAATCTTTTATGTTCATGTTTGAAGGTAATTTGATCTCAACAAGCACAAGGACATTATGAAGGACTTTAAAAAGATAACTATACTAATCCCACCAAACCAATCATAATGAACGTTCTTTATAAATGAAGGATTGTCTTTAATGAGAGTTACTTCATGACAGAGCTTATTGAAAAATATGTCAAAATTTTTTGGCAGTAATGCATCTGTAGGAACCATTTTGAGGCCATGGATGATAATACAATCACGAGTCTCCATGTTGTGTCATTAAAAACTAAGAAAGAGGAAAATAAACCCATATTATATAAGACCTTTAGGTCACTAGCTACCTCACTCAAATACTTAAAGGTGTCTCAATTAAGGGATATATAAATATGCATTATCGATCCTTTTAAGAAGCCTTCCCTTAATTGACCTCCAAAATTCAATCTAATGTAAAAGCTAATACATATATAAATGCTAAGATAGTAGAGCTTGCAAGGTAGCAAGCTAATTTTGAAGTTGCAACTCAATCTAAAGATAAAGAAGAGGTAGATACCATTTCATGAATAATCTAAAGCACTATTGCAAGTTAATGAGACTTCTAAGTCACAAACATCAAATAAATCTCGGAAGTATTCAATTGTCTATCATGACAATGACTGTAATAACACCATCTTTTAAAACTATTGATAATGTTGATAAGCGTACAAGATGATATGTCCTAGAACCAACAAGAGTATAAAGTCACTTTCCATGCATTAAAAAAAAGACAAAATAGAATATAAAGGTTGTACTAACACTTTTCTACCCATATTCAAGAGTCCATTGCTTAACTTATCTCGGTCACCACTTAACCTCAAACCCTAGTTTATCCACAAGCTACTCAACATGTTATCTTACCACTACCACCACTAACACCTTTACTACCTTCTGACGCCTTGCCTTCATCTCAACCATTAGTAGGAGACCCCATTTTGGTTGAAGTTCCACCTCCACCACCACTACTAATGAATGTCTAGTTGATTTAGTATTGAATTTGTTTATATTTTTAAGATTTATAACCCAAACAACATGAATATAAAAGATTTTCACCACCGAATACGAACTTAATCCATATAATTAAGTGTGAAAGCATGCATCTAAGAGTGAAAGAAAAACACAAAAGTAAGAACACAATAACACAATAAGAAAGATAGTAAAGAATGTCTTTAAAGCTTGTCATTGGACACCTATAGGATTATACAAGCCTGAAAATTTGCTTCTAAGAATGAAAGAACTTATTATTCAATAGAGAAGGTCAGTCCACTTGAAGATGCTTTAAAATAAATGCTGAATTGAGTCACCATTTGACCTCATGATCAAAGATAAGGCCTGATAAAAAAATTTATCATCAAGATATAAGCAAAAAGAGAACTCTTTTTTTTCAAAGACACTCTAAAGATGCTCTACAAATCACACTCTCATTCAATATATTCAAAATGTTGTTTATAAAGAAAATGGGTGGCTATTTATAGCCAAGTATGCCACCTAAGCTAAAATTATATGTAATTTAAATGTTTCTAAAATAAATGTAAATGTAACCTAATGGTTTAGAATAATTGGACGAAATTACAAAGTCCTTGGAGAGAAAAATTTAAATATTAAAAGTTGTCTAGTGTTACATATTTAAAATATATTGTGATGCTTTTGATAGAAAATAATAAATCTAGATATAATTGTTGAATTAATTTATGTTAATAATGACTAGCTTAGTTGTTTTTGTAGTTTAATGATTGTGTCTTAACACGTAATGCATATGATAGATAATATTTAAAATCACACTATGGAACATTATAAAAGTTTTCTTTATACATAATTTAACTTATATTATTTATATGGATTATATTTATATTAATATTTATTAATAAATACTTTATCGACCTAATTTTTACTCATAATCAACATTAAAAAAATTATGTATTGATAGACATTTTACTAATCTAATTGATATTATATTATTGGAAAAATAGGATTTTATAACGGTTCTGGGAGGTTTCTTACATCAGTTCCATAATTGATGTTAATGTGGACGATGTAAAAAGTTTATAACTTTTTATATCGATTATTATTATTATTTTTTAAATAGTAAGATGTAATGTTTTGATAATCTATAATTAATACAAGGAAATACCAAAAACAAATTAGAATTTTATGATAAGTACAAGTATGTGAAATAAGAGTGAAAAATCTAAAAAAGACCTGAAAAAAAAAATAAAGAAAAAATACTAGTAAATTTAGTAAAATTTTGAAAATTCGGGAAATCTAATTTCAAGCAACTTTAATTTTTAACACTTCTTAATCTGAAATTGCTATCAAAAGTTATGACCATTTGAAGTTTTTTCTCCCTAAATGTTGACAACTCAAGATCTATGATAAATCTATATTATGTAAGGACTCAATTATCAAATATACACTAAGAGAAATTTCTAAAAAAAATTGGGTAAAAAAAAATTCTAGGTACTTTTAGTCAATTTTATAAAAATGTCAACCTGTTGGAGCTCATAACTAATGAACAAAGTCACTCTATTACATTTTGGAGCAACTACCGATGTAATAAGTGACCAGCATAATTTTTTTTTTCAAAAAAAGAATTGTGCATAATTTCTTAGACTATTTTATGCATTAGTTGTTTTTAATGAGTGAGTTTAGTAAGTGATGTAGAATTAGTCCTATTACATTGGTTATCCATTAATCAATATAATATGTGTTCATTTATTTATAAAATTGTTACCGTATTTTTATTTACAACTTTTTCTCTTTTACCAACATCATATCCTGTTATAAAATTTCATTTTTTTACTAATATAATTAATATATATTTTAATATCAAAATGTAACATTAAACTATCACAAAGTCTTAATACTCATAAAAATCCAAATGACTTTCACGCATATTTTGACTATTTCACTACAAGAAAAATTGATTTTTAGAAACCAACTTATTATTTTTAAAATGATAAAATTAGTCATTAACTTAATTAGAGACTAATTTAGAATCTAAAATCTAATAGTATAAGTGATTAAAACCTTTGTAGTTAATGTTAGATAATAATTATCTTGACTTAATTGTTCACTAAATTCAATCATTATTTTTATTTTGTAGTTATTTAGCAACAAAAATTTTGTTTGATGGTTATTTTTGTCACAATTAGTAACCATTTTATTTGATAGCTAAAATTGATGTCTAAATAACTTTTTTCTTATAATATTTAAGAACGTACAAACTATAAGTGACTAAGAAATATTAAATTTAATTTTACTCTTACAAAACAAAACTAAAAATCAAACTAAGTGTTTTACCCAAATGTAACTATTTTAAAACTTATAAATAAATTAATAATTCACAGGTTTTAACATAGAATATTTTTGACTTAAATATTAAATTCTCCAATGACATATTAATAGTAAATGTTATGTTTGTGCAATGAAATTATTAAAAAAATTTATATATAAAATAATCATAAAAATATTTTTTATTAATTTATAATATTATAATAAGAGTATTTGTAATTTTAATTTAAAATAAAAAGTAAAATTTTAATAATCTATATAATAATTATAAAATATTTTAACTTTTATTAGTTGTTGTTATAATTATCCAATAAAAAAGTTTTTTTTATAGGTAACTTTTTAGATAATAAAAACTAAACGATTTGTTAATAAATATAAGAATACAAAAGTTAAAGAAAAAATATGTGTATAAAATCTAATTGGTTAAAGAAGATATGAATTGGTAATATATGTTACATTCTAATCCCTAAATCGTATAAAAGAAACTAGGTGGGTGAGAAAAAAAATAACTAAAAGTATAATTAAATATGTGTTTGATTAAAATAATAAAGTAAAAATATTTAATTTAAAAATAAAAATAAAAGTGACTAATTTGATATTTCATTATTATTATAATAAAAATAAAAATACTAAGTACAAGAAAGTTATTTTAAAACATAATGAAATAGGAATAAATTAATATTTTTGCACAAATATGCGTTCTATTGTACAATTTTTTAATCTGAATTTTATATTTTTTAAAAAATAAAATATTTTTATACTTTTATTCTTTCCAGTTGTAATATACTTTTCATTTTATATATTTCTTCCCTCTTCTGTCTAATTTTAGAAAACACCCATACACACATAATTAATATATATATATAACATAAATAGGAAGGATGAAAATAATATTAATTTCAATATAAATATAATTATTTTTTCATATTGATAAATTAAAGTTATGTTTTGAAAATTAATTTAAAAATTAAAAATTAAAATTATACTAAAATTTAGTTTTGTTCTAATAATTTACTCTAGATTCTTATATTTTGATATTAGTATTTCTGTTGAGTATTTGAGGAACTGTTGTGGAGATTATCATCTGGTAAGAAAAACTAGTAATTTGTTTCTTTTTTATACTAATTAGTTATTTTCAAATAGAACTTTGAGATAGAAGACTTCAATATATGATTATTAGTACTCAAGTCTTTCTTGTAGGTCTGATTAATATTTGAATACTGAATGAGTTTGATTGTTTATCTTGATTTGATGTGATTAATTAACTTGATTTGAGTAATGATGTTAGAAAGTAACATGTGAGAACTTTTGATTGTTGTTTGATGAATTGAATATAACTTGTTATAAGACTTTGATAGATATGACCTATGGATATGTTTTTCTGCATAATTGATTCAGGAATTGTATCAAATATTGTGCAATTATATATAAAGTGGTGAAATTTTCTTGAGATTGTTAAAATTGAAATGGAAAGTGAATGAATAGATGAATGAAAACTGATGATGAATGATATGAATTGTATGTGATGCTTAGGCATAGTGTTTTCATAAAAGAAAACATTTGTGCTGAAAAATAGGATGTGCATTGTCTAAGGATCTGGTTAACGATTGATTGATATCCTAACTCTACTAGTAGTAGGAATCAAATAGATAAATATTTTAGGTGATGAGAGTCGAAAGAGGTTCATATGATTGAAAATGCGGCTTGAAAGAAGGACAATCATATGAATTAACCCTATCATTGAGATTGATGCTGATGAGATGAGACATACAAATTGGGGCTAGTATGACAGGTAGAAATCTTGGGGTCTATTCAATGTGCGAGTCTTTTGGATATAGATTGAGTCTGTATATATTATGTGATGTCTTGAGTTGGATGATAGATGTTGTCAATTGATTGTTTGATTGTTATGTGTTAAATGATGTATCCTCATGATTAATTGAGATATTTTGAATTAATAGTTTACCATTTTTTGTTTGTGTTATGTGTTTGTTTTTATCTGTGATGATCTTATTTGGAGGAGCAAGTAATATTATAGATGATATTGTAGAAGTTGTAAAACATGCTATTTAATGAGTTAGTTACATTTTTAAAAGTTTTTTTAAAAACTCTTATTTTATTTATAATATACATGTAATTAGTTATGTTTTAATTTTTTTAAAATAGAAAAATCTTTTGAAATATAATATTAGTGAATGATATATATATATATATATATATATATATATATATATATATATATATATATATATATTATGTTTTAACTAATGATTTAAATAGACTAGATATTAGAATAATTTGTAGGTGTTATAATTATAATAAAAATAAAAATACTAGCTACAAGAAAGTTATTTTAAAACATAATAAAATAGGAAAAAATTAATATTTTTGCACAAATCTGTGTTCTATTGTACAATTTTTTAATATGAATCTTATAATTCTTAGAAGAACATTTTTTATACTTTTATTCTATCCAGCTGTAAGTACTTTGATTTTTATATATTTACTCCCTCTTATTGTCCGTACATGACCATTCTTTTTTCATACTGATAAATTAAAGTTGTGTTTTGAAAATTAATTTAAAAATTAAAAATTGGTCATCACTCAAACTAGACACTAAAATGAAAAAAATCTATTATTTTACTAAAAAACTTAATTAATTTTAAAAACATTAAATATATTTTCAGTTAATTGTTCCATTTTTCTTTTTTAAAAGGTCTACATTGAAAATTAATCCGATTGACATTAACCATTGTCAAATTGCAGAAAAGATGTTAAAATTGAGTCAAACACTCCCTCCTTTGACTTTAACTGATGCAAAATAGAGAGTTAAGATTGGTTGTAACTCCAAAGAAAGCAAGAAGTTACACAATTGGTGACTTGTCTGTATCTGTACTCTCTCTTCTTCTCCCAAATTTCTTAACCAATCAAAAGCTATATACCAAAGTGAAGTGTTTGATTTACCCTATCATTTACAAGGAATATGATAATATATATAAAATATTTAACACTCCATCATTACATTATTTTAAAATACATCAAAACACTGTTCTTGTTGCTTTGAATTGTATCTTTTGGGTTACCATCTCAGTACTAATTTGCTAACAGGAAAATAATTTGAAAAACTTAACTTTCCTGATAAATACTTTCTTAATGAAATACCCTTTAACTCATTTCTTTTACATGGCTTTCTTTGATGAGTCTCACAGCTTCTTCAATGATCTCCTTTCTTAACTTTATAGTTTTTAATAAATTTTAACCAATAACAAAAATCTGCATATATACTTTTTACACTTTTTTTATACATATCTATCAGTAAACTACTGCATATAATAAAATAGTTAGTGTTTTACAAGATGATGAAACAATTTATCCATATTCATACTTAATATTTGATTGTGTTTTAAACACAACTATTTTTACATCTGTTAAGAAAAACAGTTTATGTATCCAATGTGAAGCAGGATTTGTTTTGTCTTTGGATGTTTAAAGAGGTAATTATGAGGCAAAGAGGAAGAGTGTGAAGAACATGAGATAAATAAAGTAATAAGCCCCACTCATAATATGCTTAATGTTTGATATTGATGTATGCTAAGCATTGGTGAAGAAAAACAATATAATAAAACATTGTCGGTGGATTCATGGATTTTTGATGTACTGCCAAGCTAAGCTAAGGTTGACACTTTTTTACACCAACTCTTCTCTCTCTATCTCTCTCTGTACAGCCTAAGCTTAAGCTTATCCCTCCCCCACCCCACTTGTTGCCTCTGACCTATGTTATAGCCAAGAGGGGTGAGAGAGAAAACAAACACCAACAACAAGCATCAAGAGAAGTTAGAGAGAGAAAAAAGTTGAGTGAGTTTAGAGAGATAGAGGGGAAGAAGAAGATGATGAACGGGGACTCTCGCGGTGCTCTCGAGGCACAGTACATAAGGAGGCATCACAGACATGAACCAAGGGAAAACCAGTGCACTTCTGCTCTTGTTAAACACATCAAGGCCCCTGTTCACCTTGTTAGTTAGCCTTTTCCACCTTACCTTGTTGGACCGATTGTGTTGTAAATTGGGTGTCTTTGGTTGGTGGGTCTGATTTGCTTGATGGGGTGGGATGAAGTTCTTTCCTTTTTCTTTTTCCTTTGTTTGTGGGAGATCTGTGAGGTTTTGCTTGTTTTGGGGTGTTTTCTTGAGTTTCTAATTTTGTATGCTTATCTGGGTGTGTTTATCTTGGCATTTTTCTTTTGTTTTTTGTCTTTTTCTTGGAGATGGGTGCCTAACTGGCTGTTCTTGATTTTGGGTTTGTCAAAGTTGGATTTTTAGTCCGGTGGTTGCTGTTTTTTCTATTGGGTTTTGACAAGATTTTTAATTGCAGTTCAAGTTGCATGTGATCACGATTGCAGTGGCCATGAGTTGTAGCCTCTTCAAAAACTGACTTTGGTCGAGATGCAATTGCAGTTGTGATGCAGATGCAGTGACTTCAGAAATCTTGACACCGCATTTTTGACTGCAATTGCATGCAGTGATTTAAAAAAAAAAAAAAGAAAAAGAATTTGAAGTTGCAGCCAAAATTGAAGTTTTTTTAAAACCATTTATCTTTGTTATGAAATCAGCTCTTGGGAAGGGTGATTTTCGTTTTACTGGGAGGTTTTCACAGTTTTATCTGTCATACTAATTTAATTGATTTTATTTTTGTGTTTGTGTATTTGTTTAACAAGTCTTCCACAAGTTGGATTTTTCAGCTCATGAGATGTGAGTTTTTTGTTTGGTTTTGGCAAGATTTTGAAAACAGTGCGGCTTTGTCGCCATCTTTGCTGTTGTGAAAAATATGATCAATGCTGCAGCAATTGCATTGGTTGATGGAGTTGCGGTGATTTCAAGAATCTTGATGCTGTGGTATACACTGGAATATAATTGCATGTGGTTGCCATATCTCAAAAATCTTGATGCAGTGACATCATTGTAGTTGCATGTGGTTGCAATACCTCCAAAAACCTTGATGCTGCAGTATTGGTCACAATTGCGGTGGAGATTTTGCGGAAATTGTAGTGTTTTTAAAACCTTATATTTTGGTTGAAAAATCAGTTTTGGGGGAAGGGTAATCTTCCTCAAATCTGGTCTTGTTTAAGATTGTCCTATGGAGTTTGATTTTTGAAGATCGTGTTTTTTGGTGTGTGTGGATTTGTTTGTCAAGATTTTTGGATTTTTCATCTCATGACGCTAGTTTTAAATTGTAGTTGCTGGTGCTGCTTTGTCACCTTCCTTCTTGTTGTGGAAAATTGTAGGCAAATATGGTTGCTGCTGATGAAATTGTAAGGATGATGCAGTTGTGGTGAATTAAAAAATCTTGATGCTGTGACATGGGCTGTTGGGGATCCAATAACTCCAAAAACCTTGACTCTGCAGTGTCAGCCGCAATTTCAGTCACAATGCGGTTGTAGTGACTCCAAAAGCCATGACACTGCGGCTGAAATTGCGGCTCTTAAAACCTTGTGTTTTGGATAAGCCTTTTGGGAGAAGGGTAGTCATCATTTTATTAGGAGGTTTTGTTTGAGGTTTTATGTTACGTTATTTCTGAAGATAAAAAAAGACACAGTAACCTGATTAGAGGTTTTTCTTTTGTGTGTGTGGATTTGTTTGTCAAGTTTTTGTGAATTAATCCTTATGGTTAATAGAGGGTGTAACCGGAAAAGGATGGAAATTTGAATGCCCGTTTGAGATGACATAATGCCCTTTAATTCTTTGTTTTTTTGCATTACATCTAGTAATGTGTAACATTCTTAACTTTTACCAGATTATCAACCAATTTAATTCTTTTTATGGATTTTCGATGAAGGTTCAGTGTCATGAAATTGAAGAAATAAGTATATGTGATGGCATGTTTTGTTATTTGCTGGATTTTAACAGTATAGGAAAAAAATTATTGACTGATGTTGTTCTTTGTTTCCCTTCTCAGGTGTGGTCACTGGTTAGAAGATTTGATCAACCCCAGAAATATAAACCATTTGTTAGCAGATGTATCATGCAAGGGGACCTTGGCATTGGAAGTGTTAGAGAAGTGAATGTTAAATCTGGTCTTCCAGCAACAACAAGTACTGAGAGGTTGGAACAACTTGATGATGAAGAGCACATTCTTGGCATCAGGATTGTTGGAGGTGACCACAGGCTGAGGGTATGATCCTTTTGTTCCTATATTTACCTTGTTACTTAATTTCTTTTTCTTCATATGAAATCTGGAATTTTTTTGAGTAATGAAATCCCACTTTTCTTTTAATAATTATAAATTTGTTTTTTAATCCTTTGAGCCTTGTTTACTCAGTTTAACTTGCAGCTCTTTAATCAAAAGAAATATTTCATTGTGGTAATTTTGGCCAGTTTTAGTCTCTGAGATGAAAGCAATGGTTACCAAGATGAAATGCCATTGTTTGTTTGAGTTTGGATGATGTGCATGCACTCAAGTCAAGCTAAACAACTAAGTTTGTCATTTCATTTCCTATGCTGTTATGTTGTATCTGAGAGATGCATATGGTAGCTCTATTACCAGCTATAATAATCATGTTATGTGGAATTTGCAGAACTATTCTTCCATAATAACAGTTCATCCAGAGGTGATTGAGGGGAGGCCTGGAACAATGGTGATTGAATCATTTGTGGTGGATGTGCCTGAAGGGAACACCAAGGATGAAACTTGTTACTTTGTGGAGGCTCTGATCAGGTGTAACCTTAGCTCTCTTGCTGATGTCTCAGAGAGGATGGCAGTCCAAGGCCGAACCGATCCCATCAACCATTAATCATGTCTAGGGGAGAATGAAGATGGTTTATGATCCATTGCTCTCTGATCCTAGTTCCAGTGTGAACATTGGTTGGAGTATTCCTTCCATGTTCCCAGAAAGTTTTGGAAGTTTTTTTCCTGTGTAATGGATACAATTCCCCTACCATCCCTCACAGGTTTTGTAAGATGAGATTCTGGGCCTAATGAGCACATGGGATGGGTGGGGAAAGTTTTTACCTGCTCTTTTCTTCCTGGATTTTGTGAATGGTGGTTTGCTACTACAGTTGTTTTGTAAATATTTTTGTTGGGACAAAAACAGTTTCTGCAGTCTTTCAATTTCATGTTTAGTTGCAACTTTAGCCAGATTTATGTGCTGGCACAAGAGAATTCCAAATAGTGGATACTGCCTTGTTATTTTCTTCTATAAGTAGTGTAGCTTTTGTAAGTTATCTATTCCACCTTTCCCCTGTTCAGGACTATGTTTTGACAATCAATCAAGTTGTTTGTGCTTCTTGCTCTCCCTCGGTATCATGTAACTTTGAGGAATTTCAAACAAAGGTTTCTTCATGCACTTACTTTGAGGACCTTCTAAGCAATACCTTTTAGGTTCATGCACCTTGCTTTGAGCAAACTTCAAAGATATAGTTTTTATTCCTTGCAAGTGCTTTCCAATTCAACTTAAAATCTGCACTTTATGGGGGAGAGTAAAAATGCTATTTATAAGAAAAAGGGTTTAATGCAATACGTGGATCCATTAGGCTTCTCTAATCTTCTTACTTGAGCATACAAGGCAGATATAAAAAGGATTATAGAGTTGAAATATAATCTGAAAGTTGTGGAGAAAAGGATTGAATTTGCAAGGAAATGAAATTCTGTTGGTACTTTTTTTTCTCATGTTTGTATGTATTTGTACAATTGTTCATGAATGTCACTTTCATCATGAGATAATATTGCATTAAATACCCTGTGAAGTTTAACTGAATCACGTTTGTAAGTGTTGTGCCTGAACCTTGAAGTTGAGGTAAGACACAACCAATCAATATTGTAGATGTTTTAATGCTCAAGTCACTGTTTATGTTGTTGAAGAAACAGTGCTTAATAGTAGTAGATTGCATAATTGATGTGGCTTTAGAAGCCAAGGTGAGAGCAGTATAGTTGTCAATTACATTACCACTTTTGGAATATAGAGTCTTGTATTGAGCTAAGAGACAAATTCTGCACATTAAAGTGCTATAGAAGTAGTTTGCAAAAGCATTAATCCATGGTTAACTGCTAGTATCACAGTACAACTCAATCTATTTATCTATTTATAACATAAAAGACACAAATTCTGGTGTAGACATTTCCATTGCTTGATTGATATGTAAATATATCAACATTTTTCATTGATGTCACATCTTGGTTTGGTTCTTTGTTTTCTTTTCTAATAGTGACAATGTTTCCTTCAATAATTTATCTTTTTTTCTAGATCTGCTGTTTGTTATATAATATTTCTTTTGTCATTGTACTTCAATTATTCAATTGAATAAGTGTTGATGACTTATTTTTTCCCTTTCATTGACTATGTATTACAAATATAGGAAAAAGGGTAGTAAGGTTTACAAAGATTCCTCAAAGGAAAAAAAGTTTACAGATAAGGAAAAGTGTATCAGTTTGTTAGGTGGTGACTCAGTAGATGGAAACATTTAAACCAGTGGCAATCTATGATTTGCATAAGCTTAACAAACACATGCAACTTTATTAAGAAAAATGTTCTGTCGGTACTTTAGCCATCAAGTGTTCATTTTCCCCTTCCTTTTGCATTATATTTATGATTTCAAATTAAATGACCAAATGATAAAATTTATGGAGACAGAAGGAAATATTATATATATATATATATATATATATATAATGATTTGATGATAAAATTTGTAAACACAATTTAAAAAAATACACCTTAAATCACAATAAAAAAGGATAAATTGGTTAAATAAAATGCCTTATATAATAAAAAAATTTCTACTTGAAAGCTTTGATAAAGAGGATAAGACAAGAAATTTCAATAATTACACTGAAACAATATATATCAAGATAATATAATCAATATGAAAAGAAAGATGCATATATGTTTAGTTTGATTTAGTTAGAATTTAGATCTAAATTAATATGAGTAACCTTAGCTAGATTGTTCCACCATTTGTTTGAATTATTCAATTATAAGAACATCTATGTAATTAGTATAAGAAAAATATTCTTGAACATTCTTCAACAAGAACAACACGTATTAGAACTCAAATACATGTGAACACACCACACAATATAAAAGGAAAGATTTTAAGATAGGAAAAAGTATTACCTAGAGTGACAAATATTCTCAAAAGAATTGCAACAAATAACATAGAACACTTTTGATGATCTTAAACAATAATATTATTCAAAATGTAACAGATGATTCTTCAAAAACTTTTTCTTCAGAAAACAACTAAAATTCTTTTATATGTATTAAGAAGAGAGAGTTTTAAGAAAATCATAAAATGCTTACCTTTTTAAAGAAGTTTGAAAAATATTGTAATTACTAACCAAGAGAATGTATCATATTTAGTTATAATTAATTATTATGTTTTTCATGTAACACAACAACAACAAGTATATTGAAACAACATAATTAATTATTTAGTATTTATAATCAATTATTATCAATTATTTGTGAAATTCTGAATTCAAGTTGTGATCGACTTAATCAGCTATTATTACTTGAGATAATTGATTTTAATCGCTTAACATAATTAGTTAAATTAGTTATTATATTAACAAAATGTAAGTTTGTTCAAAATTATTTTAAAAGTTTAGTTAGTACTTTACATTGAAGGTGTAGTCATCAACAAAATAGTGCATTCATTATCCAGATGTAATTATGATCGCACACAATATTGACATCGACAAATAAATACATATTATGTATGTTATGTTACCTTAAGTTAACAATTATAATAATAATAATAATAATAAAAAAGTCATTTGCATGTTACACTATGATTAATATATATTCCCTTTTTCTTCCATCTCATTCTATCTAATTTTCTTCTTATCTTTTTATCTCTTTCTTTATCACATATATCATATTTTATCTCTACTTTTGCTTATTGTTTTTTCTTATCACTCTTATCCCCGCCACCCAAAAGAAATAAAATTAACATTTTTCAATATATTTTATTATCATTGACATAAATTTGTTGAAAATTACATGTGTGTGGATGTTGATCATTATCTTTGGTTATTTATTTACACACACTCAAACTCGATTCCGCACTCAATTTTCAGTGAATTGTGTATCACTTGCTAACTTGAGTAAGTCTGAATAATTTATGCCATAATCTGCTCTGAGAATTTCCTTCATATATATATTATTACAGGTGCACTCTAATTAAATAGTGTTTCTGACATCAAACCTTATGTGAAAGATGGAGAAGAGGATGTGAAGTAAAATGATGTTATAACCATAGACAAGATATTCTATGTAACATAAGATTGTTTTTTGTCAAGCTAGATTGTTAGCAGCTTGAATTTGAAGAATATATTTCATAAACAATCTCGACTTTACATTTTTATATGCTCTGATGAAGCCAACAGATGCTACTCTTGCAAATGGTGAAACCTGGTAGAACAATAATTTGTTGGAGAATGTTGTGTCAATGTTCAGTAACTTGCATGGTACTTTTCATCACATTGTTATGTATCTGTTCTTCTAACTCTTTTCATACCAAAGAAGAAACTATTTCAGGTGAAGATTGCAGCTTGCAAAAAGGGTATTCAATGATCCCCAAGTAACTTGGTCATTCTTTAATTTGGCCTAAAGTTCCCTTCATTAGCATACTCCATGTGTTGATATACAAGAGCATAATAGCTAGAGAAGAAAAACGCTTCATGCTTTTGGTTATGTATCTAATTACCAACGATCATTGCATGAGCATTCTCCATTCATGAAATGGTGGAAACGGCCACCGTCTCTGAGGAAAATCTCGCGGTTTCGAGCCAGAGAAATGTACTTTGCTGATGTGTGACAGTCTTGACAAATTCTTGTGTTCTTCACTACCCTGATGGGAGATCCATCCTTAATATTCATCAGTCCATATGTCATTGCCAACTTCTCTGTGTGACTCAGCAGAACCTTTTCCTTTTCCTTCTCATCAATGTTCTGAAGTACACAATGTGTATCAGGTACATATCCCAGCTTTTTTATCTCAGAGACTAACTGATATAACTCAAAATATATTTTTCCTTCTTCTGGATGTGATTCCCCTTCTGCGGAGAACACATGAATAGTTTTCCTAACTTGTGTCCAACTCCAAACATTTGGAATTTTCACCCCCATAGCAGTCATTGAGTCTTTAAGACGCTCCACGTCTCCCCATCTTTCAAAAGTGGAATATATGTTCATCATCAATACATAGTTAGCAGAGTTATATGGTTCCAATCTGAAAAGATTCCTTGCTGCAACCTCTGCTATCTTAACGTCTTTGTGAATTCTGCATGCTGAAAGAAGAGAACCCCAAATACTAGCATCTGCCTTTTGTGGCATGGCGTGGATGAAATCCAAAGCTTCATCAAGAAAGCCAGCTTTTCCAAGAAGATCTACCATGCAAGAGTAGTGCTCAATGGTTGGAGTAATATTGTAGTGTGTCTTCATGCTGTCAAAGTGCTTCCACCCTTCCATAACTAAACCTGAATTCTTGCAGCCAGATAGAAGAATGGTGAAGGTTATAGCATCAGGTATGATACCGCTTTTGCACATGCTGTCAAAAAGAGTGAATACCTCTTCACTACGGCCATAAATAGCATATCCCATCATCATGCAATTCCAACATGGTAGTGTTTTCTCCTGTATTTTGCTGAAAACTTCATAGGCTACTCTTAGTTTTCCTCCCTTACTATACATGTCAATAAGGGCTGTGGCCACATATATGTCATCCACAAACCCATTTCTCATACAAAAGCCATGTATCTCTTCACCTTTCTTTAACAGTGAGGGACCAGCACAAGCACGGAGTAAGCTGCAAATGGTGGTAGAGTTAGGTTTTACATTTTCTTCTTGCATTTGGCTGAAAAACTGCAGGGCATCCATGTACTTCTCATTTTGACAGCAACCTGATATCATAGCAGTCCAGGACACCACATTAGGTGTTAATCCCAAACTCTTGATCCTATTCATCAAGGCCAAAGCTTCCTCGCTGTGGCCCCACATTGAATAACCTGAAATCAAACTATTCCATGTCACCAAATCAGGTTTTATCCCTTCCTCCCCCATCTGCTTCAATAGATTTTCCGCATTGTTAAACAAGCCCTTGTAGGTGTAACCTGATATCAATGAATTCCAAGCACAAATGTTTTTGTTCTTGGAATGATGAAACACTGCTTCAGCTTTATCTAAGGAAATATTCTTAATATACATATCCACTAAAGAAGTACAAACATAGGCATCATAGTCAAGGTTGCTTCTCATTATGTAGCCATGGATTTCTTTCCCCAGATTAAAGCAACCCAATTCAATAACTGCTTGCAGAGCACTAGTTATTGAACATGAATCTGGCTTGAAGTTGGCATTTTGCAGGCTCCGGAAATTGGTGAGAACCATTTCATACGATCCCTGAAGAAGATGGCCAGACAAAACAGAATTCCAAGTTATAATGTCTGGTTTGATGCTGGAAGACTGCATTTTCCGGAGCATATCCCACGCATCATTCAAACAGCCATTGATTGCATAACTCGAAATTATTGAGTTCCAAGATGCCAGGTTATGATCCTCCATTGAATCAAAAGCTGCTCTAGCTAGGTCAAGTCTATTGTTCCTAGAGTACATGCTAACTACAGAATTGCAAATTGAAGTATTTGACACTCTTCCAAATTTTATAACATACCCATGAAGCTGCTTCCCTTCGTTGAGAGCTCTCAACTTTCCACATGCTTGCAGCAGTTTGACTATGTTTCCATCAGTGACTTTGGCAGAAGCACATTGCATTCGACGGAACAATTCTAAGGCCTTCTCCCACCTCTCACTCCTCAAGTTTGCCATAACACTTGTATTCCACAAGAAATCTTCTTGAAGTGGGGTCTCATCAAACACTTGATTTGCCCTATCTATTCCCAAGCACTTCTCATAGAGATTGATCAATGCACAACTCAAGTGTACATCAACATGGAAGCCTTTCTTAACCAAACAAGCATGAACTTCCATCCCAAGCCACAACTCTGTCAAAGCCAAACAAACTTTCAGAACAACAGTGAGAGCTTTACTGTCAAATTCTACTCCTTTATTATGCAATTCCTTGAACACCTCCAGAATCTCATGTGAGTCACCTCCAAAACTAGCAAACTCCTCCAGAAAAGAATTCCATAAAAGGTAATTCCTAGAAAAACCCACAAAGAAAACCTTTGTTGCTGACACAAAGTCTCCAAATTCCAAGTAGTTTCTCATCATGCTTCCATCCATTGTCACTGAGCTCCTTCTTTTTGGCATTTTCACCATCTGGGCATGCAATTCCCTCACGGAATTCAAAGTCTTCAACTCACCCAAGTTATCAAAAGGAGAGAATTTTGGTGAGGAAAATTGAGGAGAAGAAACCAGCTGGGGTTCTGACATTCCTAGAGAAACTGAAGTGGGTGAATGGCTTCTGGGTTGCATGTGGGTTTGTGGGTTCTGAACAACATAGGGATTGAGATGGTGAAAAGGTTGTACTAGGTTGTCCATTAAACTATGGCTATGAAAGGCGATGCAAAGTGTCATTGGAGTGTAGTTTCAGTGATGAATGGAAGGGACTGTGGCATTCTAAGAGAGCTCTAGCTGATGCATAAACTTCAATTATCTATTACAAATGTTTTCATGTCTTGCTGATAGAAAGTTGTGACCACGTGGGATGCAAAAAAGAAAAATGTTGATAAGGTTTATCCTTATAAATGAATTTTTTGGAAGGATAATGTTACCCTTCATTCGAATTAGTTGGTGCCACCCATCAAAGATAGTTTTCCCAGAACCCATCCTTTTGGGCCTCTTGATTTTTGGGTTCTTTTTTTGTGTTTCCAACTTAACTATACTCACGTTAGATCTTGGTCTTCACCCCTTAATTTGAACTTGTACCCCAAAATTTTTCAAAATGATTATTTTATCCTTCTTTTTAAAGTGATTTCTAGATTACTTGTTTTGAAATTTTTTCCAAAATATACTTTCTAAAATTTATGAATTATAATCCAGAACACATTTTCCAGGACCGGATAAGATTTTCAGAAAAGTTTTCTAAAATAAGATTTTCTGGAAATACTGTTTTTGGAAATGTGTTTCAAAATAAACTTTTCAGAGAACATATTTCCAGAAAATGCGTTCTAGAATTTTTAATGTTTTCCTTCTCTTATTCTTCTTCTGCGATGGTGATGATGCAGCAGCAATAACAGTGATGGGTGGAATGAAATGAGGTAGAAACGAACATAGCAATTAGGTCATTTCATCCAATGTGGGGGTGCAGGTTTGAAAATGGGGGAGTGCAGGAAGTAATTACCCATCTTGAATTACCTTATTTGGCACCACTTCTTAGGTAATAGAAATAAAACTATAATTTATATTAGAAGATAGTTGTTCTCTTCTAAATTTGAAACTATTTTGTTAAGATTGATCCCATGTTAAGATTGCTCTCATGATAACAGTCAAGCAAGTAAAAGGAAAGGAGAGAAAGAAGAAAAGAGTCAGAGGAAAGGAAAACAAAAAGATTGTGTTTCATAAGGAAAACAGAAAAACGGTTAACAAATGCGAAAACAACAATCGCTAAGCGAAAAGAACATGCAACCCATGGAGAAAGCGGATAACGTGAAAACTTTATCAGGTCTAAGTCTAGCATGTCAACTAAGATATTATAATTATCCTGAAATGAAGCGTCCACAGCGCAAAAATATTGAACAGTAATGGACCATGAGTAAGTGGATGCCGAAAGGTACTCAATATACAGAGAAAATCATAACTGAAATGGCTTTGATCAATCACTAATCTTTATTGAGCATGGCAAAACCTTCTACGTCAGTTTCTTTTATTCATTTTGCGCATTTCATCGATCTCAATCAGTAACAAAGGATCTTGCTACCAGCTTATCTGCCTGCAGTATCTTTGGCCAACCTGACACAAAGGTTTGGTAAAGAGAAACACAATCGTGGCATAGGATTAATGTAAAGGTTCAGACAAGACAACAATGATCTACTGGATATTGGGCATTGACCACGTTGCTGCTTTGACTTCAAATATTGCATAATTACTTTCTTTTCATAAATGTACGCTGCATCAATGAAAGAGAAACATTAGAAACGTATATTATATTTGTATAGGCATCAACATCATAATATTTGTTCCTTTTATCGATTGTTACACTTTAGAGCAAAATATATCAAAAGATACACTCATCAAAACTTATTACAAGAGACTTTGATATCATTATATAAAATGTATTTTAAGTCTAATTCAATTTTACATATCAAACTTGTAAAGTAAAACTTGCATCTGTAATTTACTTATATCATGTAAAGTGCATCTAAGATGTATCTGGTCAGCCATGTCATGCTGCATCATTTAACACCATTTCACAATCAAACAGAATGAGAAAACCCATGCCTGCCAAATATTGAATTTTTATTTCCGTGTTTACCAGATTCCAGGAATTGCAATGAACTTCCTTTCCTACATACAAGATACCTTAATGGACAGTGTACTAAATATTAAATAAATAGGAACTCTGGGGAGTACATATACTAGTTCACAGCGTGTAAACAAATCAAGCAAAACCAAAGATTTGTATCTCAAGCATGAATTTTATCACAGTAGTAAAATTTAAAGCTTGAATGACTTGTTCACCTCAAAATAATAAGCTCAAATTGATTAGTTCATTTATAACTTGATTGTTTTCTTTTCCTACATCAAAATTTTCCTTGAAGTGTTTTTTTGTTATTAATTTAGTATTTTGTTGAGTATATATCATTATACTAGAAGATGAAGAGAGTAAAGCAACTCTTTGAAAAGTAGAGTTATGTAAATAGTATATAGTAATAAATCAATAGATTACAGTTTACTAAGTACAAATAGATTATTAATATAAGTAAATTTTCTTATTTAAAATTACATTTTTTGTGATAGAATACACACAAACAAACACAACACCAGCAGTATGCGAGCTTTTAACAAACCTATAAAGCCCTAGTCTATCTGCTTTGTATGATTGAGTCCAGATTTAGGCTCGAACTTATTTGTTTAATCAATCAAACAAATTTGGTTGAGCATTTAACCAGGTCAAATGATTTACAAGTAGCTCTAACCATTTAGAACCCCTCTGGTCACCTGTTTACTGACCTATTGACACAAGTTCAGGGCAGGTACCAGTGAGAGAAGTTGCACACATGGCTCCTGAATGCAAGATATTCAGGCACTAGTTTTTTTTTTTTTTTTTCTTTTGATGTGAAGCATGGATTTTGATGTAAGTATTTCTATACAAGGACACAGACAGAAAAATAACAATGATAAATTATTGTTTTTAAAACTTGAGTTATTTTATTTGGGTTCAGGCCACAACTGAGAAAAAACACATCCAAATGGATAATTAGACAGACATAGACATGTCTTTCTTAATGATGTGCATGTGGATTCTTCAGCCTTAAACCTGAAGTCAACTCATTTACATCCCTAATAACATATATATCAGTTATTTTATTTCGGTTCAGGCCACAATTGAGAAAAAAACACAGCCAAATGGATAATTAGACAGATACAGACATGTCTTTCTTAATGATGTGCATGTGGATTCTTTAGCCTTAAACCTGAAGTCAACCCATTTACATCCCTGATAACATACACAATCATTATCTTATCTCCTGGATAAATCAACAGCACAAACCCTAATAACAACATAGTCCCACCAGAAAGCTGGCTTAACATGCTAAATATTATTATTTCAACAAGAGTTTTCTGAAAATTTAGATTAAATCTAGAATTACCAAAAATCGGCACTTATAATTTTGCAATAAATTTTTTTACCACATACCTAGGATTTTTTTTTCTGTTAACACATTAATGACAGCATAAATTGCAAATATACACACGTCAAGAAATAAAGTTGTGATGGAAAAACAATTCAGTCAAATAAATTATGTAAACTTTAATTAAAACAACATGGGAAAAAAAAAAAAACTATAACTCAAGCTGCTAATACAGAAGAAAACATTACGAACAGACACATTTTGAATGGTTCATGTTACCTGTGAACTGGCTCGGCAAGCTCAATCATAGATTTTCCAGTCAACGGAGAAGTAACATTCAAAACATTAAAGACTTGGTTCTGGTTCTTACAATAATCTACGTTACCAAAAGCATAACTAATAGAGACATTGATGTAGCTCTTAGAGTTCATACACGGATGAATCCATAGATAATGTCTTCACTTCTACACTTTCTTGCACATGTTTCTAACTTTTCATGTGGCAAACAAAATAAACACAGTTTCAGAAAACCTTTTCTTCACCAGAAGAGCAAATAGTAGATCATCGCTTGAGTTGTCTTCTAGCCAAAGCAGGGACTTTATTAGGAATATAGACCTTATAGCTAACCTGCACATATTGACAAAATACCAGTAATAAAAAAGACAAGTAAAGGAAAGGATCGCGTACCATATTCTAGGGCTATCATTATGTGGGTAACATTCAAAATATTGGAAAGTTTGTTACACACTCACCTGTACCACTTCACCATCCCGCATCACATTCATTGTTTTCTGCTGAAACTGAGAGCCCTTGTTGGATTCAACTTGCAAATTGCTTGATTTGTTCTCTACTGATGAAACATCACCATCTCTAATGTTATTAATACTTTGGATTGCAGCTTGAGGAGTCTTAGCTGCATTCCTTTCTACATCACCCTCGGTCACAAGTAACTTTGCATTGCTAGATTCATGTGAAGCAGATGTTTGAAATGAATCAAGACATGGATCTTGTGTTTGTTTGGTCAATTCTAAATTGGTTGTATTGCAATTAGTGGATTCAGGGATTGTTCCACTATGGTTATTTGAATCAATCAGTTTGTCAGGTGCACTGGCCAAATCACACTTTGCAGAAGTAGATATATCTTTATTCGTGTCTAAAATCACATCATTGTTTCTTAGGCAAGCAACTAAATTTGTCCTCCCATCAAACAAATTAGTTTCTTCTCCAGGGGTTCTCTTATCAAATTTTGTTCCAACAACTGCATTATTGACAACAGACTTACTTTGAACCAGTTCACCTTTATCGGCAATTTGTTGTTTCACCTGGCTAATAATTTTATTTTTCTCATCAGGAGGAGCTTTTGCACTAGACTGCATCTCACTGCGAAATTTTCTCAAGTTTTCCAATGCTCTTTGTCTTAGAATTTTCTCCAAGTCATCATCAGTCACATTAGCACCAAAAGTCTCGCTTGATTCCTTAGCAGATTCACTTGTCCCGGCACTATATGCTTTAACGTTATTGTTGTCATTGTAGCTCCCATCTCGAAGTCCAGGATCTACAATGTTAAGATCAACATTCATATCTCCTGCCTCATTGTCAACACTTAATTTCTCTTCTAATGTAAGATGCGTATGAAGACTTGTGCCCCCATCATTATTGTAATCAAGATCGTTAGCAATCTCCTCTCTGGTTTCATTTCCACAGAATTCCCCATATTCTTCCGCTTCTTTTGTGACAGTAATAATTGATCGGAGCTGCCTGGATTTCTGCTCACCTGAATATTTCTCCTTAGTAGCTTCATAACTACTATCACTACTGCAAGAAGAACAACTTCTAGCCCTGTATCTACTACTTCTTTCACTTCTACTTCTTTTTCTCAATCTTCTGTCTTTCTCTTTCCTTTCCGATCTTCCCCTCTTGTTCTTATATCGATTGTCATCACTGCTAGCACTCCCATCCTGGCATGTGGAGCAACTTTGTGATTTGTCACTCATCAAATCAACACTTGCTTCTCTCCTAATATTTTTCTTCTGGGAAAGTTTCTTCCTCCCCTCATCACGCTCCTTTTTCCTCTTCGCCCTTTTTTTCTTCCTAGCATAATGAGAGTCCTCACTGCTGTCACGGTAGTAAGATCGTCCCTCAGCCTTCCTCTTAGGACCTTTCACATGTTTTCTTGTACGAGACCTATCCCTTTTTCTTCTGTAACTATCTTCAGAACTAGAGGATTCTGAGGTGTCCAAACTTCTTGAATCATCATAGTCAGAACTCGAAAGAGAAACCTCACGACGGAGAACCTTCTTGGATTTATATTTCCTACTCTTCTTACTTCTGCTGCTTACCTTGGCCTAAACCATCAAATTAGGCACAAAATCAAGATAAATTTAACCAAAAAATAGAAAAAATCCATACTCTGGTTAAATCAATCCACTCAACACACTACATACTCTTACGTTGGAATACTCAACAACAAATCACATACAAATAATCAACACACTTACAGTGAAGAAAAAAAAAATCCTATAACTGCAGAAAAAAGCAAACATTCTAGTCAGTTTCATGATTCACACGAATTGCCAAATTTCAGTTCACAAACACAAGTAATAACAGAAACAAGATATTCGTTTATTTTTTCCTAAAAATTATATTAACGATCTCGAAATAAATCCGAAACATAAAATTAAATAGCTTAAAATCCAAACAACAATAAGAAATATGAGAATACCTTGGATGATTTCTTAGAACGTTTCCGCTTGAGCGAAGAGGAGGACTTCTCCATTGGAACGACCTGCAAATTCAAATTTCCAAAAAAAAGGAAAAGAAATTGGGGAGGAAGAAAGAGTGGGAGAGGAAAGAGTGTTACTAGAAAAAGATGAATTTATAAAGGGAAATGCAGAAAAAGCATTGAAATTTGATGCTTTTTTTGCTAACCACCAAACCCAATTGCCCAATCTCTCTTTTTGCAATCGAAACTCAGGTAAAACCAACTCTTGCCTTATGGGTTTTGTTCGCTTTACATGGCAAGATTCATCTTCCTTTTATATGACAATTTAAACTTTACAAAATAAGAAAATATATATAATAACTAAGATAAATTTGTTGAATTTATCCAACCCTAACAAAAATGTAATACTAATATATTATTATAAAATTAAAAATATATATATAATTTTAAAGTAATATTTAAAAATAATTTTTAACCAAAAATAATTATCAAATTATATTAATATTATAAATATTATTTAATAAATAATAATTTTAAATTTTTTGTTTAATAAATAATAAATTAATAATATTTTTATTTTTAAAAAATATTAAATAATCAATAAATCTGGATAGAGTTAAAAAAAAATTATTATTTCATCAAATTGATATTTATCTTTATTTCTTTCACTTTTGATTTGGTTATTTTATATTATTACTTTTATTTTTTTCTTAACTTTTTTACTTTGGTTATTTTATAGTATTACTTCTATTTTCTTGTTAACTTTTTTAAAGTAAAGTGATATCAAAATAGATAGTCCTTTACAGTGATAGAGTATGGTTTTTTATTATAATAATGACAAATGTATAATGATGATATATTTGTAAGATGTTGGTAAATTAGATAAAAGGTATACTAAATAAATTAATTGGAAAGAACCCATACTTAAGAAGAGGTGGAAATCAAACAAGTATTAACAACTTATAATATTTTTGAAAAAAAAAATAATTCTGAAATTAATATAGAGCTTAAGTTTTATAAAAAAGAAAAAATACTTGTAACAGAAAATAATTTAATAAAAATATTTAGAATGATACTTTTACATTTAATGATTTAAAAATGTAAAGATATTTTTATATTTTTATTTAACATTAAAAAGTTAAAGTAATTGGACTGTAGTTTTTTAAAAAAAATGTCTAAATCTTAAAATTATTTAAAATATGATAATTTATTGAATTTTGATAGGTTAAATTTATTTTTATTAATTTAATATTTAAAAAATATAATATAATAAGATTCAAAAATAATAAATTAATTAACATTTTTAATTATATAAAAAATAAATTATTTTTAAATAACTATATATCATATAGAATAATAATGTTAATAATTCTTCATAAAATGACTTTCTTAAAATTTAAATTATAAAATTTTATTTAAGATCAACCACTTTACAATAAAAATTAAATCAATTAGTTTCATTGACTATTTAACAAAATATAAAAAATTAATCCTAATAATGTAATAAATAATTTTACATCATACAAACTTTCAAAAATAAATTTTGAAAAATATCATAATTTTAGTAAATTATTTTAATTTAAAAACAAAGTCTGACCCTTTAAAGCCTTCAACCCATACCAATAGTTATTGAAATATTGAAAAGAGTAACTTCAATAATAATGGAACCACGTAAACCTTTCTCTCTCAGTAATAGAGTATATAAATTAGAAATATGATTTTTTTTTTCTTTTACACAAATAAGAGTCTAGACAGAAATATCAATCAACTATATAATTAAAATAAAAATTAATTAATATAAGATGCTACAGGAGTTAGAAAATTGTACTGCACTCTCTAGAATGGTAGTTTGGAGTTTCTATAAATCTCTTGGCAGTTTATGAGCCACAAAATTTGAGACCATGAAACCTTAACTCAATCCTCTTCAGCTGTGTCTCATCTTCATTCTCCACGTTTCATGCAACCATTGGTAATGTTCCAATATCCTCACCACGTCAGCACCTCCACCAACAACACCACAGAGTTTCCACTCAAACCAGATAGATCAACACTTAACTAACACCTTCACAAGGAAACAAATTTACCACTATCAACCAACCCTTTGAGCTTCCACATCTAATGGTAGCACTACTTCACACTTTCTTCTTCTGAGTGTCTCATTTCAGAGTTTGTAATACCATGGAGGCCCTCAATGCTGCAGCTTTGACCCCTCTGTCTGTGCTCTCTGATACAAAGACAACAAGGAAACAACCTCCACTTTCTGCATGCAAAGGCTCAAGCTTTTCAACCTTTACCAACAAAAAACCAACTTTGCTGCAAAGTTGCTTGTCAAAATGTCTGCAAGGGGGGTTTTTTCTTGCAGCTTCATTTGTGAGTGGTGATGTTGCCTCAGCTTTGACGTACGAGGAAGCACTGGGGCAACCTTTGAGTCTCCCTGGTACTGGAGACTTTGATGTGAACGGTTTTGTGGAGAGTGTTACTGGCTTTGCTACTGAGAACCCTGCAATTGTTGCTGGGGGAGTGGCTATTCTGGCACTGCCATTGGTTTCGTCTCAGGTTTTTAAGAAGCCTAAGGCATGGGGTGTTGAGTCTGCTAAGAATGCATATGCAAAACTTGGGGCTGGTGGGAGTACTCAGCTGCTTGATATAAGAGCTCCGGTGGAGGTTGGGCAAGTGGGGTCCCCAGATGTTGGGGGTCTGAGGAATAAGGCTGTGTCAATAGCTTATAAGGGTGATGATAAGCCAGGGTTCCTCAAGAAGCTTGCATTGAAGTTTAAGGAACCAGAGAATACCACATTGTTTGTTCTGGACAAGTAAGAGTAACACAGAACAATTTCATCTCCAATGTTATAGTCAATGTTGCTTATATGACCTGTTAATTAATGAGAAAAACCCAAGTTTCACTTTGACTAGATATAGTACATGATAAGAGTCTATAATGCTTAGTCACTCATTATTTTTTAAGTCAATTTTGTGAGGATAAGTATCTTTCAAAATGTATGATTAGGTTATCTCATTTTATGACTAGGTTATCTAACAAAAACGAGTTTTGTGAGTACCAATTAGACAAAAAAATCTAAGATTAGGTTTTCTCAATTTTGCTATTAATGATGCGGGGATTGAAATTCTCACCAACATTCATAGGTTGTTGTGGTATTTTACCATGAATATTTGCGTTTTCTTATTGCACTTTTCAAGAAAATTTTCTTGAAGCTGATTGAGTGAACTTGTGATGGAAGCCAGATTTGATGGGAACTCTGAACTGGTTGCAGAGTTGGTTACCGTTAATGGATTTAAAGCTGCTT
>Ga0099824_1001809_pt1 | contig 30776 bp, 7 predicted proteins | sample SiratrowhiteBW_FD_76837 | JGI IMG/M metagenome (GOLD analysis project Ga0099824, IMG submission 76837) | Root nodule microbial communities of legume samples collected from California, USA - Siratro white BW | ecosystem: Host-associated > Plants > Roots > Nodule | place: USA: California... | reverse complement strand
TTATATATTAAATTATAAAAATAAAATTTTTTTATATATATATAAATAAGTATATAAATATATAAAAATTATAATATATATATATATATATATATATATATATATATATATATATATATTTAAATTAAATTTATTATTTATATGTACATATATAAATATATATACACACAAAAATAGAAGGAAATCTGATTAAGAAGATTAAACTACTTAATTCTTATTGAAGATGGAACACTTTTTATGTTTTGCTTATTAAAAAAAATTAGGTATTATAAGATTGGTATAAAGTTATTTAGTTTTTTCTGTTCTCTTCTAATTTGTTTATCATATTATTCGATTTAAAGTGGTTATTATATTTTTATTTTATTGTATTTACGAAATAAAGAATCAGATTTAAAATAGTGTAAATTTCTAAAATAGTAAATTATTCTTATCTGACGATTCGAGTGGAAATTGTTTGGGGTAATGTTTTGGATAATCAAGTTAATGGCATTGATTCGAATAGGATGAGATCTATTTTCAAAAGATTCTCCAACTATAAGTCAGTCAAAATATAAAAAGATATTTAAGAGTATATGAGTAATAAAATACTAAGATAAATGATACTTCCTATAGACCTAAGTCATACTTAGAACCTTGTCATTAAAGATAAAATATTTCTCATAATAATTTTAGACCTTAAGAATCACAAATCATTATAATGTAATGTGACTGATATTAATTAAGATCAATTTTTTAATTAGTAAACAATGAGTTAGGTCTCAAAAACTTAGATGAATCTGGCTTTATTATTGAGTAAGTATATGTTAAAACTAAATATCTTTCATTTCATATTTATCTTATTAACGTGTGTATATATTACCGAAATACTTTTCGAGCGGAATACGATGATGAAAGTGATAAAAGTTTGAAAATCGAGATTAAGCCCAACGTATAATCGAATATACTTTTCTTATAATCGATTATAAAGTAAATATTAAAATATTTACGATGAATTGATTATAACTTATTCATATTTACCATTACAAACTTTACACACCAATATAAATTATAAACATTTGTAAAATTTTAATAATTATGTTATTAATATTAATTATATTATTAAAAGATACTTATATATTGTAATAAATATTAAAAATAAATAAAATAAAGTACTTTAATCTAATATTTCATTAATATGTTTTATATTATAAAAATAAATAAATAAATAAAAACTAGAATAAATAATTAATTCAATATTTTATTAATATTTATATCTATACTATAATCAAATAAATAATTAAAAAATATTAAAGCAATCAATATAATAAAATTATATACTTTAAATTTTAATATTTTATAAATTAATTAATTTTTAATATATCTTTATAATGAAATATAATTTTTTATCATTTAATTTTATAATAATTTTTATCTTAATTTTAAAATTTGGTTATATCTTTCAAAAAAAAATTATACCAAATTTTTTCTAGAATTTTATTTTACAAATTATTTTTAAATATATTAATATATAAAAAAATTATGCTATCATATCAATTCTCAAACTACAAATTTTTCATCTCATTTTCCTAATTACAAAGAATCTTATTTTTCACTCAATAAATAGTTTAACTCTGCAGTTTTTGTTGTTGAAATATGCTTCTTTTTTCTGACAGTAAAAATCAGAGTTTGCTTCCGTTACTGTGATCCCTCGGGTCCAGTTTGCCAACTACCCTGTAGCTCATAGAATTCCCAATGCCCACTGTCAACAGACAACAGTTTCAAACTTTCACTCACACGTTTTGGACCAAATTGTCCCATTTTAGGTAAATACTGTGGGCTGCACAGCGAGTGAACCAAGAAAAAACACCTTCACGGTTAAAAAATCACGTTATGTGTTAATGCAAGAAACTAAGTTGCACTAATTTGCATTGTTGGAAAAGGCTCCATGTGAAACAAATCAAATACAATAAACGTTTTCATTGATTGACATCTACCCGGGTTCTTAATTAATCAACACTTCACTAAAATTATGTCCTAATAAGGCCAAGCATGGATCATTTAAATCATGCTTAATGTTGGATCTCCACCTCCCTACCCCTAACTTTTTTTTGTGCCCAATTATTCTTTTTCTCAATCATTATTTCAGAAGTGAGTTATCCCACATGAAATACCCAGCAAATGTGTGTATTGCAATCAATGGGATCTTACTATACTTAAAATTAGTAATGACTAGTCTATAGCACATGGTAGTTGTATGAGCACAAACTGGTATACTTACCAGTACACTTTAAACATAATTCCAAAAGGAACTGATTAGAGAGTAAAATACATTTTACCTAAACAAAATATCACAAATTTGGTAGGATACTGCATCGAGCAAGGCAATCGCTTGTTAATATCAAACAGAAACACCAATAATTTACAAAATTTATTATAATGGCGTGTTGAATGACACATTGAGCTCACATGCTGGTGGCCAAAATAAGGACACTCACATGCTGTGTCTCAAAACGCAACATCTAAATTGTCATTTAGTTATATCATTTTCATGTGCATAAAATAGAGAATAAGCTATATTAAATGGATGCCTTAGGGACACAATGCTATGTAGGGCCATTAATATATAGATTGCAGAACAACAAAGGTGTCAAAGGAAAGGGCTGATCCCCTGCCCTTCTTCCTGCGTATAAGTAACACCAAAAGCAAAAGCTTTGTTGCATCCTCCAATTATGAAAAAATCATAAGGAGGCCACTTTGTCCTTGTTGAGTTTGAGACTAGTTAGATGCAATGTAAAAAGAGCAAGAGAGAATGGCATCCCATGTCTTAGCCCATTTCACTATAGGACAGGTCATGTCTGCTGAATCAGCTCAGCCATATGGTTCGGACACATGATGGGGTTCAAAAGTTGGCCAAAAAGCCTCATAGTTTGTCTATATCATATTGCATATAATATTCTCAACACGTTAGACTACCATGGAGTACAAAATAAAGAGTTGCTTGCATCAACAGTTATGACTACAAATTTTCTTTTTCGCTAGATATCATATGCTACTAAAGCAAACAAAGTTGGCCCAATTGAATAACAAAAAAAATGTTGAGGAATCGCCATTCAATCAAATCATCTTTGATGTTCAAGTTTATATTTATTTTTTCTGCCTTCACCAACTCAATTATTAAAAGCATTCCCAAATTCTAACCCAAAATTTATCACTGTGCACTATACATGAATTGGAAATTAAACGGAACTTATTCCCTTGTATGAGAAGAATATATAAGGTATAAAATGCCAAACTTAGACATCAAAACAAGGGAACAGTCTTTGTTCTCTGGGCACGCTGGAGAGCTGACACTGCTTAGAAAAGACACTTTTTTCAATGGTTTCAAGTTACCACGCTCTGAACATGGTTTCATAATATCACTGAATTAGAAATAATCATCTTTGATACCTTCCCATGCAACAAAGGCCTTGCCAAAGATACTCCATAGCAAAAGTCTTCTCTCATAACAGTGAAAGGAATTGCTTATAACTAAGGATATTGATGGCTACATGTTTTTTAATTCTCCCTTTATTCTGTTACACATGGGAAACCATTCATGACATTGACATAACAAGCTTTGCATCAAGGATACATAATTTCAAACTATTAGAAATCCACATATGAGACACCAAAAACTGTTTTATCTCTTATGAATTTCATCTAATATGAACTATCATGTAGCATAGGGTAAACAAATTTAATTTGGTCACTGTCAGTAACATCTTCAAGCTGTACCACTGAAGACAAACGAATTGAATATTTGGGAAAGAGAAATATTGGAGCTGGCTAGAGTTTTTCTCAGCAGAAGCTCCACAAACGGATGTCGCTTTCTTCGTATAGATCATCAAGCAAATGGGACGAATCAACATCAAAGAAAGTACCACTTAACATCTGATCAACATACTTGGGGGATTGAAGATCATCCAAAGTGTACCAAGGTTCCATCACATTCATAGCCATTGGTTCATTTGCTTGATCACAACTAGTGTAGGCTTCCAAAGACGACATCAGTGAGGCATCATCATCGACTTGATCCGAGGGAGAAGAAGCCATTGAGGGGGATGAGACCAACGATGAGGATGAGGTTGAAGCTGGAGATGCAGAAAGGGGAATGGTGGCATTGTCAATGAAACTATTTGCAGCAGCTGCAGCAACTCTTTGGATTGATTTGGGGGACATGACAGCATCTCCAGGAACATATTGTGAAGAGCTTAAAGGGAAATTGAAGTTAGCTGAGGAGCCTTTTAGGCATAGAAGTGCAGCATCATAGGCTCTAGCTGCAGCCTCTGGGGTGGAATAAGAGCCTAACCATATTCTTGTTTTCTGGTTTGGTGCTCTGATCTCTGAAACCCATGATCCCCAGCTCCTCATTCTCACTCCCTTGTATTTCCTCTTCTTGCTATCTGATGCTGATGCTGCTGGTGATGATGTTGCTGATAACGAGGATATAGACCGCATTGCCTTTGATGAAGGTTCTGTTTTGATCTTGTGTTCTGACTTAACCATGGTAGATGGCTGCAACTGCAAGTGCAAAGATCCTTCTTGAGTGAATAGAAAATGTTTGAAGAGTGGTTATTTCTGAGGTAGAAAGTAAGGGTACGTGTATAAGAGGTTTCTTTCTTGCTCTTTTTGTTGAGTAACAGTGTTTCTTTTCTCTCACTCTCTCTACCTTGTTGCTGTTCTGAAAGTGGGGAAAAGAATCAGATCAGAAGTGAATGTGGGAAGAAGAAATCCACTATTTATATAGTGGACTGATGCATCCACACAGAGGCTTGCGTCTCAAGGTAGCAACTAGCAAATCCTCGGTAGTCAATATACGACATCGTTGCCAGATTGTTTTTAGTTTATTTCAATTTAATACAGACAACTTAGTTCTTAAAATGACTTTTCTGTCCTTTCTTACTGAAGCTTCCCTCATACGTGTGAGAGATACTCATGCCACTTACCACATGTTATAAGCTTTTCATTGAAATTAGTTCATACATTTGGGTAGAAGGACCAAATATAAACTCTTCTACATCACTAATATAACTTATTGAATTACCATCATGGAGCACCAAAAGATTCATGTGGCTTGTCCTTTTAGCACACTTTGAAAATTTGAGAACATGGGATGAATGAGACTACTTAGGAGTGCATTAAAAATTAATGTTCTTAATTCTGGGAAAGTTTTGATTTAGTCATACATAGCAGAATGCTGAAGGTCAAAGGAGATTTATTCTACGGCGGTACAAAATAAAATGTGGTACGACTTTTTGGTTAATAATACTAACTTCTCAGGGTGGTTATAATACAACTCAAATGACCAAGGACAGCATATAATAGCAAGTGTACAAAATTTTCAAACACCATGACTTATAGTTGAAGTTGAGCGATCCATAGATGCATTAAACTCGAATCCTATGGACCAATCAGAACCCGGAAAATAAAAAAAAATAAAAACTCATCAATCTTCCTGTCTGTTTTTGGTCTGACTTGGGAATAAGTCTTCACCTTTCCCTGATGACCCCCCAATTTATTAATCTTAGATTGAGCTCTAAAAGTAAGGGCAAATTTGTATCACCCAGTGATGTAATAGTTTTGCCATTGAAAAAAAACTTCACTCTATTATATGTTATCTTAAATTGTTACTATATGAGGAAGACAATATTGTGATATCATGTGTTATATTATATACTATCTTGTACTAGTACTTTTATATTGGTTTTGACATAAATAAATATTGTATAAAGATGGAGAGAGGCATTGGATTCTCTCTGAGGCTGAGAGGCAGCTTCCAGGTGCTGATGCTTGACAGGGATTTGAACTAAAGCTGGTAAGCACAAAAGGTTTGGAGGTAAAATATATTAACACACAACACTCGACGCGCAGTTCAACAGTGAAGCCATTTGCATATGCAATCAAACAGCTGTTGCTTCTCTGTACTCAGCTGCAAAACCGCGTCATGGACCCTCCTTTCCTCATCAACTGTGGCTTATGTCTCTTATCCTTTTCTCTCTCTCAACTACGGAAACAATTTAATAAACCAAACCCTCTCTCCTCAACGGTCTATAACCATGCTTACTTTGGTTGCTATTGCTAACGCCTGCATAACTTGACTTTTGCACTCCTTTTCCCCTCCCACTTTTATTATCGTTTATTCTTTCACTCTTATTTTTCTAACTTTTATCATATGATTGCAATGCAATTATTAATTAATCTTATCAAACTTAAAGACATGTCTAATTTAACTGTTCACATTGCTTAACACAAAAACCAAATGGTCAAGCAATGCATCCAGCATTTTCAGTTTTCTTAGTTCATTAAGGTTTTAAATAGGATCAAAAGTTTGTAGTTTTGATCAAATTATATAAAAATTGATCCAACACGTAAATATGTGGATTTGTTTCAAACTATATTATGATTATTTTTTTTCCCACAGAAAAGCAAACTGCTTTTTTTACTTTGAGAAAATGCCAGCTCAGTTCACATGCTGGAGGATATGTGAGGAAAAGAAAACGCTTTTTAGGAACAAATGACTCTTTCTAACTTGGGTCAAAGTTGATTTTCTCAGGTTCAAACTTCAAAGGGTTTCCTCTGCTCTTTTAAATATTCTCGTGGAAGAAATACGTTGATAATCGAACTGAATGAAAAACAAAAATCATAAACATTTGAATACATTTTTAATTTTTTTATTTCAAGTTCAAAACATGAGCATGAGTTTTGTCAACTTTACAGCAAAGGTTTTGCTATTGTCTGCGCCACCAATGACCCTCCAATGTGTAAGGATTGCATAGTAAGAAACCCAGGGCAATGTCCATAACTTGTTTTATTATTTGTTCATATCACTATCTAAAAAAAGTCAAAACTTATTTAGATGAGTAACCTTTTTAACATGGCTTTAAGTATTAACTGGTCACTTTTGATCCTTCGGGTATGCAACAATCATTAGGTACAATATAATCAGATATCAAATATATTAGAAATGTGTGTTGCGATACCTTTATTTTGAATTTAAAGTAAACAATTTGTGAGAATAAAATTGATTAATAATAACAATTTAGCAGTCACAATTGCAATTCCCAATGATAATGCATGTGTGAAGAGAATAGTGTCGTCAATCCGTACATGTCCTCACCTTTCCTGCTTCCTTCCTTTGTTACATGCTTGGGACTTGTAGAGAAAACACACAGAATATAGATCAAAATTGAAGACATATAGTTCTCTTCATCAACAATTTTTAATTAACAACCCAAGAAAATAGCTTCACAATCGATTTATAATTGGGCGTGGCAGCTAAGAGTACGATCATTGACATGCCATTGAATTCATATTAATGATGCGCACATGTTCTTGCCACGCTCAATTTGATTTCGAATTTTCTCGTCAGATATTCTGAGACGAGGAAAACTATGGTTGTTGGAAGTTTGAAGGAAACTTCATTTGCAAATGGCTTTTATCCATTGGATTAGCTGGACCTTCTCGAATTGGTTTACTTTCATTCCAAACCTACCAAGTATATGTGTGAACATGAACATCAACATCAACATCATATATCTTATTTACATTTACCAATACTTAAATTCCAAAAGTTGGAACGTGGAGTAATCATAGGGATGAAAATAAGACTCTGTTCAGAACTGTTTATTGAAAAATATGGCTAAAATATTTTTAAAGCTTCTTTAAATAAAATAAAAACACAAATCTTTGGTTACATAAACAATTTGCTTGGCCTGGTCGATTAGTTTGTTTAACAATAATAATGATGATGATGTTTATGTTAATAAATTTATTAGTCTCGCCGATTATTCTATCTTGCATTCTACTTACATTAATAAGTTTACAGATTAGACTCAAATCTCGCAGATCTTGGTCTGTTATGTTTCCGTCTTTGTAAGATATTGTCTTCCATTTAGAAAACATTGAAAGAAGTTTATATAAATTTATAAAAACTTGGGATGAATTATCAATTTGATCTTTAAATGCATGAGACACTGTCTATTAATTTTTTTAAAATAAGTTATTTATTTTAGTCCCTAACTATTTAACTAATACAACAATGACTACTTTGTTAAGTTTTATGGTATTATTTTACTATGAAAATATAATTTTGAAGAGCAATTTTACCATCATGAAACAATAATATATAAAATAAGACATTAAAAGAAAGTAATTCAATTAAGGGGTGATTCCACTAGAACGGTAGTTTACAACTTGTGCCTTTTCACTTGAACAAATTTGAGGTTGATCATGTATAATTAATTGGTTTTATTTTAAGTATTCAATACTTTTTATTTAAATTTAAATATTCTTATTTAAGTTCTTAAATGATATATTGATTTGTATTTCTTTTTAGTTTAGGTCTTTGAAATATTTTCAAACTTTTCTTTTAGTTCCTCGGTATTTTTTTTATCATAATAACAACAAATATATTATTATTTCATATGATAAAGTATGATGTCAATATGGTTAATGGAAAACAACTACTACTAATTATATTGTTCAACACTTATGTGAAATACATAAACAATAAAACTAATATAGAAAAAAAAACTTAAATAAAAATTGTTAATTGATTAGATATCTAATTTAAAGGAAAAATTAATTGAATACTCAAAATAAAAATGATCTATTTAAGCCTTAAATAAAAGTGGGTAGTTTAAAACTTCTATAATTAGTATGATATATGCTTATAAGTGGGTGAATAGTTCACAATGACACTGCATTTAAAGGGGATCAATTTCACCAGACGAATCTTAAGGAGTATGCAATAAATGTCCCAAACCGAGGAAAATTACAACAATTAAAGGCAAAACACAGTTCATCTACCGCCACACTTGAAACATAAATCATAGGGGTTGATGAAATATACTCTATGATGAACCTAGAAAGAAACTACATTTAGCAGCTAGAACAACACATCACACACACTATAACTATCCAAGTCTTTTAGCTTAAAAACGAAAATCATTTTATCTATTTTTTCACCTATGCTAAAACATAGTGGCCTACATATATCTATTCATGCTTGAGCTTCCCACAAAGATTGGGAAATAACAGTAGTGTGTGGGTGGCGAAGTACTTGACCACAAAATGTAGGAGATGCATGCATGGGTGAGGGGTTTCGATAAGGTACTACACCTGTACTCCATCTGTCCTTGGTGGCCCGTACCAGCTATAGGACATCCGTACCCTTTGACAGACCGAGACACCAATGTAAAGGACAGTACTACTAAATAATGCAGGCAATAAAACTTGTAATTTGTAGGGTCAATAAGATTGCATATCCATTGTTTGCCAGTTGGCACAAATATCACTCTCCACTAAATGACCTCGCACCCACCCTACGGTCCAGGGCCATGATTTCTTGCATTTCAGACTCACCCCATATGTTTGGAATCTCAGTGTGAGATTGATGTTGGACGTGCATTCAAAAATTGGACATAGGATTATTCTTACAAGTGATCTGAAAAATATAAAAAAGGTTATAACTTTTTTTATCTTTTTATGTTTGATTTTTATAGTTAGGGAAGAAACTTTGATTATGAATTTTATATAAGGTGATCTATTGTCTTTATTTTAGAAAGAGATTTAAAATGAATAAAAATTAAAAAAAAAACAAATCTTGAATGTGTTATATTTTAAGAAATGATTATCTTTTGTTTATTTTGGAGTGACACTTTGTAGCTTACTTTTTTATGGTACATCGGGATTCATTAAAGGGAAATAGAAAGTTTTTCTCTTAGGACTTATATCTTGTGAGCTAGATCATAAATAGTGATTCACTATCTTGCTTATCTCATAGATTTGAGTGGTACGCGATTCTTTCCAATTTTTAGCATTGATTTTTATGTTGTGGGTTAGGTCACAAGTGATGAATCACCATCTTATTTATCTCATGAATTTGGGTGGCGCAAGGTGTTGTTCTAATTCCTATTATTATCGTTATTTCTAGCATTTTCTTTAATTGTTTTTGTTTCCGAGTTTTTTGCAAACTTTTGAAAATCACCTTTATCTAAGAATTCATCCAATAGCTATTCTTTGAAGCTTGAGGAGAATGGTCCTACAACCCAAGCATTTTCTCCATTACCATAGACGTTTCTAGTTTATGTTTTGCATCTTCGGCTTGGGGATTCTGCGTCATTTGGTATCCGAGCTTTGGGTACATTAAAAGCTTTTGTCTGTCTCAAGAAGCGGTTCAGACATTTATCAAATACGTAGATGACAACTTGGATTGTTGAAGATTAACTCAATTAGAATTCGGTACGAATTTCCTTAAAGAAATGGAGGACGATGTGATCTAAAAAACATTAAACATAGGTAATTTTCCTTTTATTTTTCTATGCCTAGTTTGAACCTATGGAAGGAATGAGTTTGTCTCTTCCTCTTCCACCATGAGTTGTATATAAGGACACTTACTGTACTCATTTTAAAAAGAGATTTGAAATAAATAAAAAAAATTAAAAAAAAAATCTTAGAGTGTGTCATATCTCAAGATATGTTTATCCTTTGTTTATTCTAGAGTGACTCCTCCTAGCTTATCTCTTGATGGCGCATCAGAGTTTATCAAAGAGTTTCTCTCTTAGGGCTTCTTATCTTGTGAGTTAAGTCACAAGTGGCGATTCACCATCTTGCTTATCTCATGGATTCGAGTAACACAAGTTTTTTTCCAATTTCTAGCATCTTGTGAGCTAGGTCACAAGTAGCAAATCACCATCTTGTTTATCTCATAAATTTAGGGTGGCGCAAGGTGTTGTTCTGATTCCCAACATTATCTTTATTTCTTAAATTTTCTTTGATTGTTTTCGTTTCTAAGTTTTCCACAAACTTTTGAAAATCACGTTCCTCCAATAATTCATTCAAGAGCTCTTCTTTGAAGCTTAGGTGAAACGATCTTATAATCTAAGTCTTTCGTTTATTACTATAGATGTTTTATTTTGTATATCCGACTTGGGAATTTCATATTATTCACTACATTATATACTAACTAATTGTTTGTGGGATAAAAAAGAAACGGTTTTTTTATATCATTTGATGAAAAATTGGCTAAGAAGAAATACTCCAAAGATTTTACAATGATGAAATATATTGTTGTAAGTCTTTTTTCTTTTATGTGACACTCAATTTACTTGACTTAAATTCACATTTAACTATCTAACATTAAATACTTAACATTTAATAGATTCAATGTTAAACAATAATTTAACTAAAAAAATAAAATATTAACAATAAAGAATATATTTAATATTGTTATGATTATAACTCTCTTATGTACGTGGTAAAGATTGTCTATTAGAAGAAAGTTTAATAGTGATAAGTTTGAATGATGTATCCACTAGGTTTAGGTTTAACTATTTTAACTATAATCTATTTTTTTTTATATTTTATTGGAACATTTTATATGTGTACAGAAGACACATTTAATATTGAAAATAAACTTTTAATAGAATCTTCTAATTTTGTTTATGGTATTTTGTTGTTATTATTGCAAATCTAACAGCAATGAGTCATTAAAAATTTGTAATTTATATAAGAGAGTGAAACATTTTCTCCAATTTTAAAACCTTCAGAAGGAAAGTTTATCTTCTTTTATTTATATATTACTTATTTATTTTAATTAAATATGCACCTCTAATTCACATTTGAATTTTTAATTTAGATTAGTGAAATTTTATTCGATTTAAATTAAAATATTTGATGAACTAATTTAATTTTAATTTTTAATTTGAACGATAATATTTTCTTACTTTTCATTTGGCTAAAAGGATATAAACAAACATTTCTTTTCACTTTTTGATGTTGTAAAGTTTAAATAAGAGTGGCACTGGTTGGAGTTATGTTCAAAATGGTATATCATACTAAGTTGTTACAATCAACATTAGCCTACCTCTAGTGCATACTAGTAGTCAAGATCTTAAAGTTTGAAATTTAGTTCTTATAAAAATTTTCATTGAAATATATTCATGTAATATGAGATATTACATTTAAAATTTTCGATATGAGGTTACGAATAATAATAATAAAAAATAATAATCCTTATCTTATAAACGTTTACATTTATAATAAAAAAAACATTATAATGAAATGTAAAAGTGTGAATGCTATAAAATTCTAGATTAAAATAAAATTTGTCAATTCTAAAAGTATGTGATATGAAATAATGTATAATAAGATTTATAGAAAATATAAAATAAAATGTCGTAATATCAATTTTACATTGGAGATTAACTTAGAATTGTTTGGAAAATATTTATTTATACTAAAAGTCCATTAGTGGGAGCAAACATCCCTTGTATCTTGCTTGGATATATATACCTTAGCAAAACTCAGTCAAACACACCCTTAACATCATTTGTTTATTATGTATACGGTTGTCTGTACGTTCGGTATGGTCCCAACTACGTTTGGAATTCTAGATATTTGCTTAAAAAAAGAAAAAATATATTCACACTTTTAATAAAATAAATTTCAAACACAGCTTAATTTATTTTATAACTTTGAAGTTAAATTTATAATAAAGATAATTTAAAATCAAGATTAAAAACACCGGGCCAAATGCAATTTATGATTATGAGAGTTGGAATGTGAGAAGTGAGAAATTTCATGAGATGGAATTTGGGTCTGGGAGGGATGGGCAAAAGCGCTTCGAAACTTTTCTGGATACGAAAAGATGCAAGATCCATGTGGATTCGGTTTTGACGACATTTCTTTAGAATTATTATTGAATCAAATTAAATGTACTATATTTTTCCTCAGATAAGATAAATAATATATTTGTGAAACTTCCTACAAAATAATTGTCGTACATTGGATATAGTCAAATCAACAATCGTATCCTTATTGATAACTCAGTGTTTCATAGCTGTTTTTATATTATATGAGGTAGATTGTTTCCTAAAATTTTATTCTAATTAGTTAAGGAAAATAAGTCATTTCATTTATGGAAGGAAAGTCATTTCATGTATTTAGATTGATTCCTACAGTACATTTGCATGTGATTTGTTAAATATAATAAGTCATTTCACCATTCATGCATAGAAGTTGTCGTGAGTATAATTTTGACATTATTGTTTAGCGAATTATGTCTGAACTAAGTTTTAAGATTTTTTTTTTATAAACTTTGGTATTTTTAATTATTTTTTATTAAAAAGATTAAAATTTTTATTTAATTGAGTATTTAAAATTTTTATATCTTTAAATTAAGTTTTTATTATGAATCAGGATAATGTTGGTATTATTTTACTTCGTTATTACTTGTAAGTTTTTATATGAAAAATTAAAAAAACAACTTAATTTTTAGATTCATTATAAATTTTAAATAATTTTTAAATAAGTCTCTGTTAAAAAAAACTTATCATACTAGTTGTTTAAAAGCCTTTTATTTTTAATATTAAGTCTCCATTATCAATTGACATAATATAACTCTTTAATTTTACACTTTCGATAGTAGAACATTATGAATATAGTGATAAAAATAAAATAAAATTGTGGAATCTCAAAATTTTTTCATACTTTCATATGGTTGATTTATTTTTTGTTTTACTAATTTATAAAATAAAATGATATGGTTTATTTTGAAAGATAGTTAGGATTTCAATATTTTTTTATCATCAAAATTTGTGATATCCTGCTTGACGCTACAAAATTAAAGTGTCACAGCATTATTAATTTAGTATAGAGATTTAACTGAAAAGCATAAGAATTTTTGGACACACTTAAATTTTTAATAGTAACTCAATTATCAAAATTTATGAAAGATCAAAACTTTAATTAAATTATCTTTTATTTTTTATGTAAAAATATCTAAAGTAGCCGCTACAACATTTTCAAAGTTGATCATAAAATTAAAGAGCGTGGAATCATCTAAAAAATATAAAAAAATACTCAATAAAATAAATTTCTTATAAACACTTAATTAGAAATACTTAAATATATAGATTAATTTTATCTAAATTTGTAAAGTTAATCAAAGCCCAAAATTATTATCTTGTGTAATATAACTTCGTTAACTTTTCATCGTAAAATATTCCTACAATTTTTGCGAGAAGAATGGTAATGGTGATGTGAAATACTTTAACCAGATGTACTATGCTAAAAGAAGTCCTTATTTTTATAAGTTATGTTTTAACTTTAACAATAGTTTTTATTTTATAGTATTTAGGTGTATATTTTTTAAATTCTTTTATAAAATTATTAATTTTTAGTATAGTTGAAAAGGAAATAACCGTGTAAATTGGAAATAATGTTAGAATAATATATCATATTTTCTTCCTATTCTTATAAATTATGAGATAAATTTATTCATTTTGTTTAGCATGAGAATTTAGATAAGGCAACCGGTCAAATATGAACATTTTTTTCCTGCTTACAATATTGAAATTATAAAATGACATAGAATCTTCCTCCTATTTATGCTTTTTATTTTTATTTTATTTTTTTTCATATTCAAAATTTTTACTAATAACTTTTGTACCTCAAAGTTTAACTAGAAAATACTTGTCTTTGTCATTATTATTAAAATTATATTTTTATTGTCAAATAAAAAAAATACTCATTTAGAGTAAATTTTATCTAAGAGTTCCTAACAATATTTATATTTATTGGATTAGTTGTTTTTACAATAATATTTACATTTATATCAATGTTTGAATATTCAATGTAATATTAAAAATATATATATTGATTAATTTAAAATTTGATTAAAGACAAGTCAATTTCTTCTTTCTAACAATATTTACATTTATTTGTGCTTACAATATACTTTCTATTTTTATTTTATTTTTTTGTAAATCTAAGTTGCATATTCATTTTATGGGTAACATGTTTTTGTGGGTCAGAGTCATGAAAACTTTTCTTTTAATGGCTTATAAACCAATTTTATTGCAATTAAGATGCTTATTTTTATTTTTCTATTGTGGAGTAATGTTTATGAGAATTTATCTATTAGTATTTTAACTGTAAAAGATATATCTTCTTAAGTTGAAGAAATGTAAATAAAAATAAAGTAACTTATATAACTTGTTTTTAAGATGAAATATTTTTTGTTGAAGTAAATTTTACATTTAATGTTATGATATCATTTAATTTAATCTTATACCGTGTAGTGGTTATTATTTTAATTTTATTTTAAGTTTTAATTATTTTAAAAAAAAAATTAACAAAAGGAAGTTATAAGATAAAAGTTTATATATGTTATTTGGAGAGAAATGAGGACTTTATTTATTTGTAATTTTTTTACACTACTAATTATTTTAAATAACTGGTTGAAATATGTTGAGTAATTAGTTCGTGTGAATAGTGAGAGATATATGAAAGGTTATTATTATTAAAAAAATTTGTATTCTAAAATTTTAAATATTAAAAAGTTCAATATTTATTCTGAATTATCAAAGATATGGTAATACCCACATAAATCATTCTTTTAAGATCTATCATGATCACTCAAATATGATTTTTCATGATTCTCATTATCATTTAGTGTACTTTATTTCACATTATAATTCTATAAATAGCACATAAAAGATTAATTCAAATAAAACAAAAGAACCACGTGAAATTTTCACTGATAAGAGTATTCGGTCGAGCAAAGTGTTCTTACTTGAATGAAGTGTTCTTTCTTGAACATATCCTTTTATAAGAAACAAATGTATTCTCCAATGTCCAAATTTTAAGAGGGTAGAGAATTGTTACCATATATTTCTTGCTCAAGCAATTATCCACCACCTAATGACCAAAATTCTGGAGGAAAATCAATAATTATACTTTTTTTTTATTGACTCTGGCTTGAGTTCCTATCCATAAGTTACTTAATAAAGCTTTCCAATGACTACATATGGTCAATTGAGTGTGACCAGATATAACATACAAACTAAGAATTTAGTTTCCAATAAGCTAAAATAAATACCTTTTCAATCTAAAATAACTTATCCCTCATTAATTGTTAAAATAATATTTATTTAATTTAATTAGATTTAGTAAATTTACAATTTTCCATACAACACAATTAGAATACCATCAAATAACTCAAGTCAAACTTATACATCTCAAAGAGTTCAAAACTCTTCATAAACTAATATAATCATCAATTTCTGGATTAAATAATTTCCCTCAATAATACTTTTTATTTCATCATCAAAATTTTATTTAATCATTCAATCCTCAGTTCTTTAAAAGACAACCACAATTTAATCTAAAATAATACATCTTATTAGGACCTGAGCTCTCTAAGATTTTATTCTTCAAAATTATCAATTCAAAATTAAGTTATTTTTATTTATCTTAGTTATTATACTTAAATAAATTGATTTAAAAACTTACAAAAACAAGGATATAGTAGTGACTTGTTCCTCGCATGTTTATCCACAAACTAAACATATCACTAAGCATAGTTTACTAGAAATTCAAGACTTAAATCTTGACAGTAAACAAAACCCCTACAAAACCCTTACCAACATAAACTAAAATTAAGGAATTTAAATTAAAAAAAAAATAACTTACTGAAAAACTAAATTTACTTGAATTAAATTATCATGTACTTTGTCACGTTACAATCTCATCAAATAATGGATAAAAGTGATATAAAAAGATCATAAAAAAGTTAAAAATTTTACAGAAGTTGGAAATTTTATAGTTTAAAAAGATAAAATATTCTTAATAACAAAATTCGTTTTATATTATCATTGTAAAATATTCATTACTATTTACCTTATTTTTTCTTCTTTAAATTTATAAAAAATGTTTACAAATATTACTTCATATTATTATTAAATACTTTTTATTTTATTATGCAGGTATATGTTAGGTATCCAAGTGTGAGTCTGAGTCTCACATTGAGTAGGAATGAAAAAGTTGAGCAACATATAAGAAAGAAAACCCACAAACCTAATGCCTTAAGGTGGTGTCATTCCCTTATATGTTGGCTCAGTTCTCATTCTTGTGAGATCTTCCTCGGATTCTTGTGAGGATCGTGTTGGGTTGTTTCTCTCCTTGTGAGGCCCATTATGTTTTGGCATCATTATAATTAGGGTAAAAGAGAGAGAGGTAACTCGTAGCTACTTCCTATAACAACCTGTGTTGGTTGTTTTGAAGATCCAACGATCAGTCTTGGTTGTTTCGGAAATCCAACGGTGAAATCTTCTCCAATTGCTCTGAAATTTTTACTGTAATTTTATCACTCACAGCTCGTTGTTTTGGACGGTCGGATTTGAGATCGGAGCTGTAATTTGTTTCTAGAAAATTCGTGAATGTTGTTTATTTTTCTGGTGACGAGATTCTTGAACTCTTCCTTATTAATTTTAATTTGTTGATATTTTGGGCCATTGTTGGTGACCGTTTTGAGGATTAGGAAGAGTTGTATTGATATGCTCTGTGATTAATTTTGTGAGGCTCATTGTACCTTTGTTTTGGTATTAGTCGAGTATTTACCATTCTGTGGGTCCTGTGGGTTTTTTGATCTATATTGAGAGGTTTTTCCAGGTTAATTATTGGTGTTGATTTATTCTTTTGTTTTCGACTGCATATTGTTTTATTTGGATTGATTGATTGCGTTCAGGGTGTTTCCATATTGTTCTGATAAAAGTGAATGTTATTGCTTCCGCTGCCTGACTTCCATCAGATCGTTTGTGATTAAGGTACTCGTGTTTTGAAAATGCTTCCGCTCGAGGGAGAGTGTACCAACGTGGAATGGACTCTCACTTGAGGGGGAGATTGTTAGGTATCCAAGTGTGAGTCTGAGTCCCACATTGAGTATGAATGAGAAAGTTGAGCAACATATAAGAAAGAAGACCCATAAACCCAACTCCTTAAGGTTTTGGGTTGAAGGTGGTGTCATTTCTTTGTGTGGTTTGACTCAGTTCTCATTCTTGTTTATCTCCCAAAGGTTTCTCCTCTCGAATTCTCCTTGTTTGTCTCCCCAAGATTTCTCTCCTCGAATTCTCCTTGTTTGTCTTCCCAAAATTTCTCCCTTCGAATTCTCCAAGCAGTATATAATAATTTATTGTTTGACTTTTTTTTAAAAAAAAAAAATTAAGTTGTTTGAATAGTTTCAATTTCTGTTTAATAAAAAATACTTTTCTATAAAAAATTAAAGGAAATAATTTTTTTCTCTATCTTTTATTATTAAATTCTCATCTTGTAAAGATATTATTTTTTCATCAAATTAATCATTTTATATATTTCATACTAAAATGTTCCACACCATTTATTTGAGTAAGAAATAATTATTTGATGACTATATGTCTATGAAATTAGTAAAAATTGAATTAAAACAATTTAAAAGAGTTAGGAGATTAAGTTATAGTGAACTTTAACACAAATCAGAATCACGAGCTGGTTATGGAAAAAGATAAAAAAGACAACTAAAACCTATTAACAGTAGGATAAACCATGTCAACACTACGTTTATTCTGAATGGCATCGTTCTTAAATTGTTCATCCTATACAAATATTTACAGTATTTATATATAAAAAAATACAAATATGTACTTTCTGCTAATAAAGCTTTCCTTAATTTCTTATATTATTATCGGGAGCCAGTGGTGAACCCAAAAGATATTGTATATAATTGTATTAAATCTTAAAAGGTGTTTATATACCTGCTGTTTAAAAAGTGTTAATACCTAGTCTTAAAAAAACATAAACATAACAATTTAGTAAGAGAACATTTAATTTATTATCGTCTCAACAAAATATGGCATTAATTTCACTAAATTTTTGTTTTCCAGATGAACACAATCCTGTTCTTCAAAGAAATCAAAACAAAATAATAAATTTATAACCATCCAATTGTAATAGCACTTACCACAACAAGTGAGTTCAGACCTGAACAAGCGCGTGGTTTTAGGGTTGTGTTAATGCAACACTTCCCTGACAGAATATTGACTCCACCATTCTGATTGGTGCATGGCTTGCCACGTAACCTTCAAAACGCGTCACGCGTAATCCAATACCACGCGCAGTTGATCGCTTGGAATAACATTAATCTCTGCAAGAAAACATTAAACAACGAACTTTATAAATTATTATTACTGCTATAGATTTAGTTTCTTTACTAAATTACTGTGTCGGGAACAATTGACAAATTTAGATCTGAGTCCCTAAGTTGTAGGGTATCTGATTTGGATTCAAAGGTCAACAACAACTGAGCAATGGCGAAGGACATCAACCTAAGCTCTGGAACCCCAAATCCTCTGCTCTTGTTCTTATGTTTCACCTCTCTTATGCTCCTTCGAACCGAGGCTGTATGGTTAACCATCCCCAGTAAGGGAACTAAGTGCATGTCTGAGGAAATCCAGGCACACGTTGTCGTTTTAGCAGATTACTACGTTGTAGCGGATGATGTCAAGGGTCACCAACCTCAAACTGTTTCTGTCAAGGTTATTTATACATGCTTATGCTGACGAAGAGTCAGTTTATTGAAGTTTTTGTCACTGATTTGTTACTATTTGTAGTTCCTTGGCAAATTTAGGGCTAGATTAGTAATAGTAGATTTCTTGCTTGCTATTGAAATTGAATGTTGTGAGCTACCGTTTTAATTGACTCATAGTACAATAAGATACTAGAGTAGTAGAGTTCATATGATTAACTCATTTTAGATTATGACTCTTGTTTTTCCCAGGTGACATCCCCTTATGGAAATACTCTTCACCAGAATGAAAATGTTACCCATGGTCAGTTTGCATTTACAACTACCGAGAGTGGAAACTATGTGGCGTGCTTTTGGGTGGATACCAAACATCAAGAAGGTGGAGGAGAGACCACAATCAGCCTTGAATGGAAAACTGGAATCGCTGCCAAAGATTGGGACTCCGTTGCAAGAAAAGAAAAGATAGAGGTAATACATAAATGCAGGTTAAACTATTCAATTTTTTATGATGTTAGCTTTATGGACCAAACTTAACTTTTAAGTGTGTATAAAACTTACATGTTTCTCATGATTGGAACTCTCACGTCGAGTAAAGAAAAGACGAATTCATAATATATTAAGTGGTTTGAGTTAGATTTAGAACTCATTTCTTAAGATGAGTTTATTTTATTAAGCTTCCACACACAAGAGTTGCAGTTTTATAAGGTTTAGACTTGAAGTCGTTGCCTTTGTAATATGTATTCTTTTCGGGCATTGGTTTTAGGGTGTTGAACTTGAGCTAAGGAAACTTGAAGGGGCTGTGGAAGCCATCCGGGACAATCTAATTTATTTGAAGAATAGGTAAATATCTTCTATTCATGCTTGATTTCAGTTGTATATGCTATCTTTTTGTATGGTTCTTCGAAATAGCTGCAAATTGTAGCAATGATGGTGATGTGCAACTGAGTAACATAACCGCTATAAAATTATTGCGAAGCATTCTTTATGTTGATTAATACATTTCAAAACTTCTTTTTCTCTTCTCTTGGACATTGATACAGGGAAGAGGAGATGAGGGAAGTTAGTGAAACAACAAATGCTAGAGTGGCTTGGTTCAGTATCTTATCTCTTGGCATATGCGTATGTGTTTCGGTGTTGCAGCTGTTGTACCTGAAGCGCTTCTTTCGGAAGAAGAAGCTCATATAGATATTGCTTTCTTGTGACACTTGCCCACAGCAAATTGTTCTCTCAAGTTTTGGAGATGACTCCAACATTGTATATGTTTCTTCTTGTAAATCCTTCCTCGTGTCATTGGGTTTGTGGGTTGCCCCTGCAAGGGCTATGCAGAAATTGGAGCTAATCGAATGATGGTAACTGGTTTTGATAATTGAGCATCTATTATATATATGAATTCCTTCAACATTTTGTCCATTGGAACAACAAGCATTCACGGTTCAAAGTATTTGTTGCTAATGATTTCCCCTGGAAGAAACTGATATACCCTGTTTTTCAAGAAGGGATAGACTTCAATCGAAGCAAATATTTTGAGTAAAGCTTTTGATATTGATGAAATGAAACAACTAATGTGTAGAGCTGTGGGTGAAATGTTTGTTCGTGCCCAAATGTTGATGTATTAATTGTACTATTTTTACTTTTTGAAGATATTAATTGTACCAATTAAGGTTATTTAATTGCATATTTATGCTACTGAAGTGTTGCTTGAACTAATATATAAGCAATGTAGTTATCAGTATACAGGCTTATTATGTACTACTACAAGTTAATTTATTTATATTTGCTTATTATAGTTTTGTTACTCAGCATACCTAATGAGAGTTATTTATGCTTATAAATCAAAGATAATATTTTTAAGTTGAGTTTGACAAACACGATTATATAATCAATTATAAACTGATATAAATCAATTAATTTATTATATATATATATAATAGTAGTATAAAATTGATATAAACTAAAATTACAATTTTAAATATTTTTTTTATTAAAAGTATAAAATAACATATAATTGATTTATTGTTTCGCATAATTGATTATGCACAAAAAGTTAATGCATAATCAATTATTTTTTTCGTATAATTGCTTATGTTTGTAATATTTTCTATACGAATTGTTCATGAATGAAAATATTATTTTAATAAAGTTTTATACTTATGAGTTGTTTAAAAAGGTAGAAAATGTTTATGCAAACAAAGAGTGTGGAATCCATACTAAAAACAATAATTTTATTTATAAAGTAACTTCTATCAAATATACTAAAAGCATATCAGTAGGACTTAATATTCAAAAATTACCCAAAGGAATTCTTATTGAAATTTTCCGTTTTGATATGCTCATTCTGATTAAAATTTATAATTTAAGAGTGTTTCTGAGATAAAGCAAAAAGACACATTTGACTTTAACTGAACGTGATCTATTAGAGATACCAGAAACATGTTTCTAGGACTCACATTCAAAAATTACATTTATTATAAGAATTTCTTATTAAAAATTTCCATTAAAGAGATGCTCATCCTAACTACAAACCCACATTTAATTATGTTTACTATTTGTTATAACACACAAAAAAATAAAAATATTACATTTAGTGTAGTGTTGACTGTATCTTCACATCTATCTATCTCTCACCCCCTCTCTAATATAAAGTAAATACAAATCTTACAAAGATACTCATCTATTGTACCGAATAAAGAGAAGGGAAACGCTGCGAAAAAAACTGGTTTTACAAAGTTTATTTTGAAAAACTCATTATAAAAAATATATTTTTCAAAAAATTTCATGCATTATGAAAATTTCATTATAACATTTGTTCAAAAAATCTTATTCTATTTTGGAATGTATTTCATGAAATCTAAAAATTATGTTTTAAAAAAATTTCAAAACAGGTAATCTAGAGATTAGCTTAAAGAAAGGTAAAATGACTATTTTAAAAATTGTGGGGTGCGGCAAGAAATGTTGGGGATGTAGGAAGAAAAGTACTTGATTTTAAAGTTGGGGTTACAAGTAAAAGTCCAAAAAAAAGAAAACACAAAGTGGGCTTTTGCAACGAAGCCGAAGCCGATGGAACAGGTTGGGTAGAAGCTGAGAGGAAAATTGAGTTCTGGGAGTGTTGTGCGGAAGAGAAGTATGGTGGTCGGAAGTGCTTTGGGAGCGTTTGCAGTAGTAAGGCCATTGCCACTTTTGTTGTTTAGAGGACAAAAGACTTTCAAATTCAGACCTCTGTCGTCTTCGTCTTCATCTGCCGAACCTTCTAGAAAGCTCGTTCTCTATTCGAAACCCGGTTGCTGTTTGTGCGATGGCCTTAAAGAGAAGCTTCAAGTTGCATTTTTACTCCCCGGTCCCGATTCACTCAACGACGTTGATTTGCAGGCATATTTCTTTCTCTCTCCTAGGTTGTTTTTTGGGTGACTATGTGTCCGAGGTTTTTGAGCTTATGTTTGGTTTTGTTTTGTCAGATAAGGGATATAACCACCAATCCCGACTGGGAAAATGCTTATCAATATGAGATACCTGTGTTGGCTAAAGTGCTTTCCGATGGCACCGAGGTTTGTTCCATTACGCACACTATTCTCTTTCATTCTTAGGGCACGCATGATGATTATAAAACTCTGTAATCAACACAGTGGGGGATACTACTCGCATTGACGTGGGTGGAACTAGAACATTTTAGGTCGGAATGAAAATTGAAAGGGTGGGACTTGCTTAAAAAAACTAGGCTTGAAAAGTTTTGGGACAGTTTCTGCCCCAAAGACCTTAGGATGAATTGCATCTGATTTTCATTGGTGAAGGATTACAAGGTAGGCAATGTCCAGTTTCTCTGAATTGTGATTTAGTAGGGACTCATGTTTCTCTGTAGGAGTGTGTGTCCCCCAGTAGTTAGTTATTCCTTGGTTTTCATAATCTCTTTAAATAGTTAAATTTGATGCCTGTATTTTTATGCAAACCGGCTATCAGTAGTAGGACAAAGAGTTTTCCTGGTGATTTAAGTAGCATCTTTGAATGGCTGATTTCTCTTGCAGTTTTTTCTAACCAAACTAAACACAAACACTAAGCAACTTCCCCTACTTTTTTATTTTATTAAGTCCTGCATTTCTTGACTCTTGGAAGATTTTTACTTCCTTCAAGTATTCCCTATTTTCAAACTTACTCACTTTGTTTTCGAATTTGATATCACAATTAGCCATCCTTGCTTTCCCCTATATAAGATGCAGCCCTCTAGTTTGGACTCAGCTTATTGTTAACACTACTGATGATCTTCTAACTTTTCATTTGATTCTTCATTGTGTCCTTTTATTTGAGGATGCATAATTGGTCCAATTTGTTAGCATCGTTGCTTGACTCCCTATTATGTCATGGTTTTGGTTATAGTACTTAGTTTTGCCTTTCTGGTCAGATTTCTCCTCTCCACTAATTTTGGTGTTTCCACATCATTTGGACCTTAACTGTTGGATAGTCAGCTGTTACATTGATATTTCATCTAAATTTTGTTCAATATTTAGATGTAATTTATTGCATACGGTGATTATAGTACCAAGGGTGTTGCCATTGGCCGTTGTGGAGGTTGATACTGAACTGTAGGCATATGAAAAATATTTAATATAACCCCAAGACGAACACAACTAAAGCCTAAACAAATAGGACATAGAGACATATTGATATATGTGTGTATACATTTATTTACATATAAAATATGAACAGCATGAAAAAAAAATCTAAGTTAATGATTATGATTTATATTTTCATCTTAAAACAAGATGTTAAGTTCTTTGATTCCTGACCAAAGAAGTACTAAGAGACACCATCATTGAAAAGGAAAAGAGAAGTGTTAGCAACACTCTCTTTTTAAGACTCTTTATAATTGCCTAGAATTTATTTCAAAATTACAAATTTTGGTGAGTCTCACATTAAATAAGGAGAGAGACCCTCCAAAATGAGAAATGAGACTCTCCAAAATTTGTGATTTCCTATTAATTTCAACCAATTGTAGATTGAATGTTGGAGGGTGTTGCTAACATTCCTCAAAGAAAAATCCAAAGAAACAACTTGCTAATATTATCTATCTAAGCCTTTCCCTTTCCTTCTTAATCATCATTCTCATTGAAAAAACAACTTGTAAGTTTGGTTCATCAAGGAAAAATTAACAACTTAAAAAATTCCATTATCATCTAGTGATTCAACCCATAGTGTTCAATGCCCCACGTTTTAATTTTTTTCTTGATGGTATTGTGGGAATTTATTAAAAGTTGACGAATATTGTTATGAACAAATACTTGATCTTTTGCTCTATGAGGTGTCATGTTCTTTTGATAAAATAATTGATAGTGTGTAATCCAACATGAAGATGAACATGGTTGTCCAAGTAGTTTAATGACAAACTTTGGAATTATTGGTGCTTGAGCTCTATGGCTGTCACCAAACTTTTGCATCCATTTGACTTCTATCTCTCAAAGAATGAACATCAACAAAGTTTTCTCTTCCACATCGGCAAAGCACTTTTTGAACAATTTTGTTCTTTGAAGAGTAACTTCCATATCTCAACTCAAAGAATGAACATCAACAAAGTTTTCTCTTCCACATTAACAAAGCACTTTTTGAACCATTTTGTTCTTTGAAGAGTAACTTCCATATCTCAACGGGAGGGAAATCTATTCAATTATTTACATAAAAAGATGTGGAACTTATTCTTGAAAGAACAAAATGGTTGAAATGGTACTTTGTCAATGTGAATGTAAGGAGAGATGTGAATGTGGAATTTGTAAACTTTTTCTCAAGGAAGATAAAACTTTGTTAATGTTGACTTTGGGAGATAGATGTCCAAAGGGTGCATAAGCTTAATAACTAAGCCATGGTGCTCATGCACCTATATTTTAAAAGTTTGTGTTTAAAACTGTTTGGACCACCAAGTTCATCTTCATGTTTGAAAAAAATTAGAGCAAATACTCTTTTCATCATATCTAAAGAAACAAGATGGCTCGGAAACGGTTTAGTATGTGTTTATAGTAAGTTTTGTCTACTTTCTAGAATTTCCCACAATATCATTGAGAGAAAACTAAAATGAGAGACATTGAAGAAGATGAATTTTGGATCACGTGATGACAATGGAATTCTTGAAGTGTGCTAAGTTATCCTATGGTGAACAAGAGTTAAAAGTTGTGTTTTCGATTATACTAGATAGACTAGCAAGTTGGATATTTTTTTCAATGATGGAGTCTTTGTATTTTTTTGGTGAGACTCTTCATTGAAGAACTTAACAGCTTGTTTTAAGATGAATATGTAAGAATCTTAACATCAATTTAGATTTGTGTCTTGTTGATCACATTATATATATGCTATGTCCTGTATTTTAGACTTTAGTTGTGTCTCGATGTTGGTACTTCATAATATTCTTTAAGTAACAATATGACACCGAGCCTTCAACATTGGCTTAGTGCAGGTAAGGGTAGCTTAGGATCCATAGATAAGCACCATAACTTATTTTATTTACTTTCAAAATTTAGATGTCTTGCTTTTCGTTTATTTTCTAGCATGCCAAAATCCTTTTCAAGTCCCTTGTGGACCTCCAGGGCAATTGATAGGATGAAACCTAGCCAATTATGTCATTCATTTTGTATCATCCATAAAAGGGGCTGAACAAGATGCTACATTGGTTGTAATTTATTCGTGTCCAAAGCTAATTTAAAGCCTTTTGATTCATGCGATTTTCTTACGGCTTAGGCTCTATATACCCTTGATTTTTAGGACCTCTTGAACTTCGAAGTTGCATCGCAATTTGCTCAACCATCTTTATGAAGATGGAGCTCATGTGTGGTTATTAGAAGTTTGATAGGATTTCTTTACCCTTTCTTGCAATGTTCATGACAACCAAATACTAATATAATAAGATTCAATATAGAGAGGAAATGATTCTGTCTCTGAGGTAAATTTTGTCTTCTCTTCAAGGTGGCTTTACCGCGATTGTCCCCACGTCTAGGAGTGGAGCTCCTCCATAAAAAGATAGCGGCTGCTCTCAAACAACAATAAAGGCGTCTCAGTTCAGAAATATTTGTTTTGTAACTTTACGTTTACCGTTTAAAAAACATTTTTTGTAAATTATATTTGTAGATTTTCATTATTAAGTTTTCTGTGAAGTATTGTGTATTGAATAAATCAATTACATAAAGCCGCTTCTGATGTGTGGAAGTTGCACAAAACAAGTTCCATACAAATTAGATATGAGAGGAAAGTTTATCTGAAACACTATATCACAATGATCTTTCTTAGGGTTTGAGGTTCTGTTCACTTATTATTGCTGCGTCTAACCCTAATAATGGAAGAGTGCATGTTTTCATGCACGTAACATCTTGGATAATTTTGTGAAAGCCAATGTGACACGCAAAATATTCAATCCTGAAGTATGACCCATCTTCCACTGATAAGATGAAAGTCCAATGATAGTGGTGTGTTAGGTGGATGACATAAGAATAATGTTAACACGCATTACTTTATATTTATACAGTTCTTCTTATCTATATATATAAAGCTTGGTTTTATATCATTCTTAATATATCTATACTTTGAGTTTGTCAAAAAAGAAAAACACGTGGAGACGTAATGTAACTCTTAAGATAGTTTAGCAAAGCATTTTTTTAGCACAATAATACAAGTTATTGAGTAACACTATAATGTATTTTCTCTAACACAACAAATTTCCATTCGAAGATTTCCTAGCTCATTTTAACATTCAACTTAGTTCCTTAGTTATCATCAAAAGTGGTCCTCTCTAATTGAAGTATTAATTAATTATAAATTACAAGTTTTAACTATCATTTTCGTTTCTCCTTTTCATTTGTATTTTTAAGTATTGAATGCAATGTGTCATTTTCAAATTTAATATACTTTGTGAATTTATAATCGATCAAATGACTAATATTAAATTTAATATAAATTTATTCGTACCCATTGACATTGTTGGAAATGAGGTGGCGTTTGATTTTGTTGTATGCATCTTTTTCAATTAATCATGTTTCTGTCTAGTCCTACGTATCTCAATGTCATCCTCCAACCCGGTAATGGGTTTCATTGTGCCTCGCAAGGAATGAATGGAGATGGTTCGCTTCGAGGGTATTGGAGAAGCAACTTTACAGAGATTATAGGTTGGTTCGAGGTTTATAACTTATGTTTTTGGTCACGATTTTGGGTTTGACTCCTTTCTTGTATGATTTTGTTTTGTTACCTGGCGGCGCACAATGTTCTTTGTTCCCTGCATTCTTTCATTTTTATTTATTTATTTATTTTTTGATGAATGGTTTCGTTGTAAATTGGAGTAGGTATTAATGCACACGGAAAAGGCACGTGGGACCTTGATCATTTACATGCACAGGTATTAATGTCTAACTTTTTTTCATGAGTTATTGTAATATTATTGCCTTTACATGCAACTTTGATGCAATGTAATTATGTCAAATATATATATATGGAAATAAATCCTTATTACTTCTGCCTTTTTTGGATATGTTTCTTATCATGCGAAATTGAAGCAAGCAATTGGGGTGTGAATATTTTTTCAAAAGTTGGGGTGTTTTATTTTTCATAATAACTTTAAAAATGGTTAATGATCATCTCCCAAATAAACTTATATATGTTTTCTTTTCACTTATTTTGGTAATTAAAATCCAAATTTATATAATAATTTCTAAATATTATAGATTATCATAATAAACTTATATATGGTTTCTTTTCTCTTATTTTGGTAATTAAAATTAAAATTTATATAATAATTTCTAAATATTATTGATTATCATTTTAAATTTTATATTTAGGTAATAATTAAAATTTTCATTCATATTATCTTCAAAATTATTAATAATCATGTTAAATAATTTGTTATAATAATTGTAAAATTATTATTATGTTGATTATTAGATTTATTTGATAATTAAAAAATTTCATTCATATAATGATTTTAAAATTTATTCGTTATAATGTTGAGTCTGAGACATATATCTTGCTTCATAATTAATATTTTTATTTGTATATTTTTAAATTATTTATGATCATATTAAATCTCAAACTTGTATGATAATTAAAAATTTTATTCACATAATAATTTCAAAAAATATTGATTATTACGTTAAGTCTCATACTTTTATTGATAATTAATTTTTTTTTATAATAATTTAAAAATTATTGATTATTATATTGAGTGTGACACTTACTTAATAGTTAAAATTTTTATATTATTCACAATAATTTTGAAATTGTTAATTATCAAGTTAGTCTCAGAATTGTTTAATAGTTAAAATTTTCATTCATGTAAGAATTTTGAAAATAATTGATTATCATGTCAAGTATTAGATTTATTTGATAATTAAAATTTTTATTTATATGACAATCTTTAAAAATTATTAATTATCATATTGAGTCTCAAACTTACTTGATAAATAAAATTTTCATAAAATAAGTTTGGAAATTATTGATTATTGTATTAAGTTTCAAACTTGTTTGATAATTATAATTTTCGTTCAAGTAATAATTTTAAAAATTATTAATTATCATGTTAAGTTTAATACTTACTTGATAATTAAAATTTTCATAATAATTTTAAAATTCATTGATTATCATGTTAAGTCTTAGATTTACTTAATAAAAAAATTCAATATAAAAATACCTATTAAAATAATTTAAGCATAACAAAAAACACTACAAATATATTACTAAATCTATTTACAAAAGGAATTATATAACTTTTATTTTCATTTTAATGAAAATAACTGGAAGTAAGGTTGGTACTTATTAGACTGAAATAAATATTTTATAAATATCTTGGTTGTAAAAAATAGATACTAAAAAATAGATTTGACATACATATCTTATTTGATTAGGGGAAAAAATAAACAATTTGAAAAAATACATTTATTTTTAATTAAAGGTAATTGTCTTATAACATATTATTACCTTACCTTTCCTATACGTGCTGAATCTCAAATATAAATTTTATTTCGAATACAATTATATATATTTTTTTAAAATTTCATAACAACTAGTGTGATTTTTATTTTCTACGATTTTTGTCATTCTATGTGATCCATATAACAACAACAACAAACCCATTATTTAAGGGATATATGCAAACAATAACAATTATGAAAAAAATTCAAAAAAACTACAATCCAATTTTTTCGAGCCGTTTCCATCTCAATTATGTCTAAATTAAAAATGCATTAATTCAATTGGTTTCAAGTTCTCAAGATGGTAATTAAATATAAAAATTATATTCTAACTTTTCTTTTATACATAATTCATCAAAATTCGAACATATACGCATCTACCATGACTATAAACACGAAATCCATGGTATAGCCTAACATTTCAATTCTATAAGCCTTAACAGAATATTAATTCTAAATAATGTTTACCATTAAATCTCATATTTAAGTCTAATGTTTAAATAATATTTCAAGAATAAAAAAGTATTTACGTCTAAATATATATATATATATATATATTTTAAATTCACATAATCACCTAATTTAATAAAATTCTAGGTTAACTTTCCTCATTTGAAAATATTTTGTTTTAAAAGATATCTAACTTAAAAGAAGATTATGAGTTCAAGGTGTTCATAAATTAATTCTCATGAGAAGCAAAATCTAAAAACAAAAACACCATCTAAAAAGATTTGAAAACTAATAAGAACTAAAAAAAAAAAAAAACTAATAGAATTCTTTTCAAATAAATTGAAACCAAGCTCAATTATCATCTAATTTGTGACTTACAGAAGGAGAAAAAAAAATACCATTAAAAAAAACTAAAGAGAAAATAAAAAGAAAAGTCATAAAATCTTTTAAAAATTATGATTTTTGAAAAAAATTAAAAATATAACTTAAAAAATATAATCATCATATTTTGTTTTTATCACTTTTAAACTCTCTTCTTGATACTCATGTGGCCTTACATTCCACTTCAACTTATTTTTTAATATAGCTTTTAAGCAGAAATCCAGTCCCACAACAAATATATGCTAAAGATTCATGATATTTCTGGTTCCCTTGTCTCACTAGATCGAAAAGATTAATTGAACAATTTTATAAAAGCAAACCACTTTCATTATTCAATGGTGTTAGGTAATAATGGCTTTTCTATTGCCGAGATGTATGGTTTTCAAATTAATTATTCTCCCATATTCCTCTATCATAGGGTGTAAATGGTAGGAGTTAGTATAATTTAGTTTTTTTATTACATATAATTAAATTTAATTAAATAAAATTTACTTTATTTTGTTTTATTCAATCTAATTTAATGATAGTTGGATTAGATTGAATTAGGTAATTACTTTAAATTATTAAAAAATTACTACCTTTTAGAAGAAAGACCTCAAAATAAATATTTTCAATATTTTTAATCTTTACACGATAATAAAAGTTATATATATATATATATA
>Ga0099824_1001805_pt1 | contig 30785 bp, 16 predicted proteins | sample SiratrowhiteBW_FD_76837 | JGI IMG/M metagenome (GOLD analysis project Ga0099824, IMG submission 76837) | Root nodule microbial communities of legume samples collected from California, USA - Siratro white BW | ecosystem: Host-associated > Plants > Roots > Nodule | place: USA: California... | reverse complement strand
TTTTTTTTATATATATATTATATATATATATATATATATATATATATATATATATATATATATATATATATATATATATATATATATACTAAATTAAACCTTAAACTAAAAAAATTATATAAATGTGAGAAAACATAAAATTATTTTTATCTTTAGAACTTGTTTTCATAATGTTTGTTATTGAAACTCGACGTTATTTATTTTTCAGAATTAATTCTTATAACTATTATGGAAAACATAAAGAAAGAAAATAATTTTTAAACCATCATATTTATGCTAAAACTAATATAGTTTTCTTAACTTTTAAAACATGCATTACACATTCATTATAAAATTTTATTTACCAAATATATTTCTATAAGTATAAAACAGTTAAAAAAATGTTACTTTTAAAGGAATATTAAATAAAATCGGGTTGGATAACGTAAAATATAACTTGAACCCACCTAAAAATTGGCTCAATTTTCAAATTTAAACATATCAATAAGTTAAATTGAGTTAGATGATGTCCACCCTTAAAATAATAAACATCATCCTTAATAAGTAAGATCATGATTCTAAAATAATCTCACATTTAAATAATTTTACTTCCAATTCAATATAAGATTTCTCCCTTAAAATGTAAGATGGTGACATTTTACTAAAAAATATATGATATTAACAAAAATAATAGTAAGACGATCATACTCAATATAACACCCAAAGAGATATTATCCCTCAACTACAATAGTGATGGATAATTAATTTAATATCCATAGTTTGACTTGGTCTTCAATTTAGCACCATCTTTGACTGGTGTTATATTTACTTAAGACAACGTCAATGATAATTAATGTACTTAATAGTCATGGTTTACTTATTATTTAATTTTGACTATTAAATTTTCATTATGCATTGGCTTCTGACTTTCTAAATCTACATGCACATTCATTTCTCATTCTCATTTCTTTGATTTTTCTTCCCCTCTGCCTCACCCAAAACCTACCTCCATCCCAACACATAACCATATCCTTCGTTGTGTTACAATTAACATCACTAATTTCCTTGGCTTCTTTTTATAGTTTTTTTATTAATGTAATTTTGTTTTTTCAGTCTAATATGGTCTCCATTTTTTTGCTGAATTTTTCTGTGGATTTGGGTTGTGGTTTGTTTTTGCTCTCATAATTGATACTATAATATATGTTATTGTTTTGTGAATTTTATATTGATAACTTGTTCCACAGTAGGTATCTCCCTAAGTTCTGTTATTTTTTTAATATATTTTTTTGTGAGTTAAAGGTTATTTGTTCTTGGTTGAATTTTGGTATGTCTAGTTATTTTTGGTGACTCCAACTATTGATACAGGAATTTTGTTTTGTATGTCTTGTTGTGTTTTGGTGTGTTTTAGTAAAAGTTTATGTTTAAATATTGCTTGAATATTATTCTACATTTTTTTCAAAATTTATATATGAGTAAGGGTAGAAGTACAATCGGTTTCTAGTTATTGAATTTAACATCATCACTATGCTTTGCAGTATTTAATTAAAATAAATCATTAATATTATATTTTCTTATAATCATGAATTATCTTATACTTAAAATAATGAACTTTTATAATAAATTTCACAAAATTAATTCACTGATTGTCTAAAATGATTGATATAGCAATATATTAAGGTTAAACTTGAAAGAATTTATTTTATAATTTTTGAAATAATTGCAATACAAATAATTCTATTATTATTATTATTATTATTATTATTATATATGAAAATGTGAAAGTGAAAACAATAATTCTAATACATGTGTTTTAAATCAGAGTGATGCTGGAATTATAATAACCGTAATTAATGCCCTGTCCTTGTTCCCTTTATACACACACCCCTTCAATCAGAGTGTGTTTCTGTTTGGGAGCTTTATACACAAACACACTCATCCACCACACCCTTCTTCCACTTCAACTACATTTCTCTCTTTCAGATCCAAAACCTTTTTCTTTTTCTTATTTCCACTTCTTCAATTCCCCTCTTTCTCCACACCAAGAACAATCTTATTCTCAAATCCCCACCATTTCCTTTTTTCTGTCTCTGTTTATTATTTTTTATCCATCCCCTTTAGCCCCCTTAGTGATTATCGCCACAAGATTATTTTTTTTCGCTGGCTCTCTGCTTAATTCATTAGACTAGCTCCTTCTCCTACGTGATCTGTAACTGGGCATTTACAACTACCCTTTTGGTACTTCCGCCAAATTCTCTATGTTGCTCTTGTTTCTACTTCCGAATTCTCCGTCCCTTATACAGTGCTGTGTAGTGTAGAGTGCGTTCCTTTGTTGCAATCGTGGTTGCTATTTTAGTCACAAATTTTACTGGGTCTACCTTCGTATTATTGAGCTCTAAAAGTTCTTTTTTTGTTCTTCTTAATTTATCCTCTTTTTGCACTTTTCCTTTACTTTTGCCTTTTGATCATCCCTCGTGATCCGGAGATTCTTGTGCCATTCTAAATTAACTGGAGGTGGAGTTGGGTGATTTGAATTTGGGTTACGGGTCAGGAGGTTGTTCGATCATTAACGAGTTTTATGCTTAGTTTCCAATATGCCTCATGATCAGAGAAAAAAGGTACAGTTACTCGATCAACATAACATAACCGCACACTTTTTAGTAGATTTATGTTTATGTAGAATTAGCATGGTACACTTTTGTGAAGACAATGATTAATCCTTGCTTTGTGATTTCTTCGTTTATACATAGTTTAGGTAGGATTTGTACCCTTTGTATTGAGATAGGGATAACATCTTTACATTCTCTCTTTCTCCATCAAATACATGGCTTATTAACTAGAAATCACTGATCGTTTTGGTCTGCTTTAACTTTCTTTTTATGTTGGGAGTTTGAGCAATACTAGGTTGGCTATCAATGGCTTAACACGTTCATCATTTACTGGGCTTGGTACCGGGTGTGACAAGATCTCAATTGATATTTTCAAACAACCATCAATGTATACATTTTAAATTAGATACACGCTCTTGATGTACAATGGCAATAACAAAGTTTGAACTAGGATCTTGTGCAACAAGATTTGAAATTAGCTCAGTTTTTTAGTTTACTCTCTATGTTATTACTAACTTCTCTCTTCTCTTTTTACCTTTTTTAGTCTAATTTATTTGAATAAATTATGCTTATTTAATTTATAATTTTAAACATTAATTATAAACATTTTCCCTTTAATTCAATTTTTTCTAGATTTGAAACATGCATACATTCTACAGTTTCTAAACGTTTTATTTTTTAATTTTAATCTGCTCTTTTTAAATTTTACCAAAACTTTAGAGCCCCGTGCAATATTTGAAATACTTATTTACTACAACCAGAATAAGTATGCCGGTAGTCTTAGTATTGCTTTTTCCTTTGCCCCTTGTTATATTTTAACTGGGTACTTCAAATTGTGCTTTCATGAATAGTTTTGTGAAAACCTACATGAAACAAATAGAGCTTCTGTCTGCTTCATTTCCTTTTTATCTGTAAATTCATTTTCTTATACTTAAACTCTCTAGAAAAGAGAATTCTACTTACTGTTAGAGGAATGAGTCTAATGCACTCTGGGTGAGTTATAAAATCTCATGTATAAATTAACTAAAGTTATATCCATTGTCTAAAAGCTGTTGTCTAGCTTTATTTTTTTTCTGTTTGTATATATGAACACAAACTATAGATGTTGTGCTTGCTACTTGTATTAGGTATGAAACCTCATTCTGGTTTCATGTGTGTTGCTGCTCATTTAAATCATGGCTTTGGCTTTACTTGTTATCTTCACGCAGAGTATAATTTGTTGTGTTTATGCAGTCATCTGTAGATGTAGACTTCTTTACAGAATACGGCGAAGGCAGTAGATACAAAATAGAGGAAGTAATTGGTAAAGGAAGCTATGGTGTTGTTTGCTCTGCATATGATACACACACAGGAGAGAAGGTTGCAATAAAGAAAATCAATGACATATTTGAACACGTCTCTGATGCTACCCGCATTCTTCGTGAGATCAAGCTTCTTAGACTCTTACGCCATCCTGATATTGTGGAGATCAAGCATATTTTATTACCTCCTTCTAGAAGGGAATTCAAAGATATATATGTTGTTTTTGAACTTATGGAATCCGATTTACATCAGGTCATCAAAGCAAATGATGATTTGACTGCAGAGCATTACCAGTTTTTTCTCTATCAGCTTCTTCGAGGCTTGAAGTATATACACACAGGTTATGATCTTTATATTTCGCTAACTTTTATTTTGAATTTCTTAATGTACCTTTTTCATAGTTAATGTTTTATACAAGAACTAGTTGCTAAATCACATGACCATTGTGGCTGATTTAAACTTGTTAATGGGTTTGTAGCAAATGTTTTTCACCGAGATCTGAAGCCAAAAAATATTTTAGCAAATGCTGACTGCAAACTGAAGATTTGTGACTTTGGTCTTGCCAGAGTGGCTTTCAATGATACACCAACTGCTATATTTTGGACAGTAAGAATCTTTTTCCTATCAAATACTCACCTTAAACATAGTTTTCCTTCACATGTTGTTTATGCTCACCACTTGTTTCCTCACAGGATTATGTTGCTACACGGTGGTATAGAGCTCCGGAATTGTGTGGATCTTTTTTCTCCAAGGTTCAATATCTGTTGCCTTTTTTATCCTGGATCACTGCTCTCTTTATCTTATACTCATCATTGCTTGGAATATAAAAGTTGGAAACATGCTTTCCTTCCCCCACATCCTTCTTGTCTCTTTCCTCAAGCCAATATGCTAGCATTCCAGGAATTGTTTGGAATTTTATGTTTTTTAACTGCTGTTAACTTATAAGGGGCATACTAAAGAACCTGGGTTGAGACTTGAGATATTTCATCAATGTTTGTTTCATATGCTAATATTTTCCAGTTGAAAAGGTTTAGCTTGACACTTGAATCATTATTGGTTATGTGTTGTTTACTTTTTAGTCAAACAAAGGAAATGAATGTTTGTGAAATGACGATGGATAATTGATGTTGTTACAATATCCTTTTCTTTCAGTATACCCCAGCTATAGACATATGGAGCATTGGCTGCATTTTTGCAGAACTTTTAACTGGGAAACCTCTTTTCCCAGGGAAGAATGTTGTCCATCAATTGGACCTCATGACTGATTTTCTTGGAACACCCTCTCCTGAAGCCATCGCCAGGGTCTGTTGTTCATTTTCCATTCCTTCTAGCAAATTTGTGTCCTTAATTTTGTTACTTATATGACTTTGGCAGTATATTAACAGGTACGGAATGAGAAAGCTCGGAGATACTTGAGTAGCATGCGTAAGAAGAAGCCAGTTCCTTTCTCTCAAAAGTTTCCTAATGTAGATCCCCTTGCTCTTCGGGTGTTGGAAAGAATGCTGGCATTTGAACCTAAGGATCGACCTACTGCTGAAGAGGTTAAATTTCCATCCATCTGTTACCTTTCCACACATGAAATTTAGTTTTAATCAGAATACTGTTTATGATATAATTAGGCTCTAGCAGATCCATATTTTAAAGGCTTGGCCAAGGTTGAGAGAGAGCCTTCTGCTCAGCCAGTTACCAAGATGGAGTTTGAATTTGAGAGACGTAGGATAACAAAGGAAGACGTGCGAGAGCTTATATTCCGAGAGATTCTGGAGTACCATCCAAAGATGTTAAAAGAACATCTAGACGGAGAAGAGCCAACAGGATTCATGTATCCAAGGTACTATTGTCCGAACCTGCACTGAAATTTCTTTTTCACTTCTGACTCTTTTGCACGAGTTTGAGCACTTGATGAGATATGTAAATTCAACATGGAGTGATATACTATATGACAGTCAAATAATAACATTTGGTCAACCTTTTTGTTCTACCCTTTATCTAATTTCATATATAGGTGCTTCGAGGATTTATTCTTCTCCACTTGTTCTGCATTTTCCCCTTCTTCTAATGAATTCCCTGTTTACCATAAGATAGAATTTGATTGTTGTGAACCATAAAACATCTTCATATAAAGATTATACCTTTTTTCCTCCACCCAGTTAAGTTGTTCTGCTCTAGATCATCAAGCATCATAAACATTTCCTTTGGATACCTACTTTTTAATGTTGTTAATGAATACTTTTTAAAACTTTACCTGGAGTTCACACTTGTTGAAACATAAGTTTAATTGCAATTTCATGCTTATATAGTCATGTAAATTTTTAATCCTACTTTATATAGTATATCACTTCAGCTTTTTCTTTTATGCTAACACCTATTTCAAATAGTGCTGTGGACCACTTCAAAAAGCAATTTGCATATCTTGAGGAGCACTATGGAAAAGGTGGAACTGTTACTCCACCTGAGAGGCAACATGCATCATTACCCAGGTATCCTAATTTTTGGTAATGGTTTCTGGAAACATGGTTTTTGTCTTTGGCTATTGCTCTTTTATCTTGTCAGTGTACCCATTTATTTTCTCTTGAACTGCACGCCAACTGTGCTGATTTGAGACTGTAAATGCAGGCCATGTGTGTTGTATTCAGATAACTCTAGGCAAAACATGGCAGTGGTTGCAGATGATCTCTCCAAGTGTAGCATCAAAGAAGTTGACAAGCCAGCCATAGCCAAGACTGGTGGTCTCCCAATGACCAGGCTTCCTTTACAAGCTCCTCAAAATATTCAAGGTGTGATGACTGGTCGTAGTATGTATTTTGCTTCTTCATTTCCCTCTTTCTTTCCTGATCTCATATATGTGCAAGACAGACATTGTCTTCAAAGAGTGTTTGTTCATAGTCTTGTTACATACCCAATAAGAAGTATGTTTCTGGTTGTGTGAACTTGTTCTTGCTTCTGTCACATGATGGGAATTATGTGTGAATGGCTGAAAACAGTAGGACTTGTATTCCTGAAAGTGGATTTTTTTAGATTCTTTTGATGAGTGTATTTCAAGCTTGCTTCTTGCTGATTTCCTTCACATGCCTCAGGTGTTGCTCCACGTCCCGGAAAAGTTGTAGGTTCGGCATTGCGTTACAACAACTGTGGGGTGGCAGTTACAACTGAGACTGAGCAGCGGAGGACGGGTAGAAATCCATCTGTTTCGTCCAAGTATGCTGCTCAAAGCTGTTCTTATCCAAGAAGAAACCCAACCTGTAAAAATGAGAGGGCAGTTGAAGGAATTGAAGGTACTAATGGACTTCAGACAAAGCCTCAATATCTGGCACGCAAAGTTGCTGCTGCTCAAGGGGGACCTGGTGGTAGTTGGTATTGATTTTGGAAATGTTGAATTTGTGCCCTGCAATTGCTTTGTGCCATCATATTAGGGTTTCCTGTTCACACAGAACCAGATAGATCAATCATCTGAATTGAACAAAGATAAGAGTGGCCACAGCATCAACGATATCAAACAGTGAGAGAGCTAAAGGGATTATAATCTAAAGAATTCTCTAGCTGATGTTTTATTAGATCTTGCAATTTGCTTCAGCAATTTGATGTTTGGAAGGTTCAACATGGTGCAATTCTTGGTGTCTAAATCGTTAGCAACAGAGAAGGAATGACCTGAAAAGCATGGAATGAAGGCAGTGCAGCTGCTGCTGCATATTTGTGTTCATTTGCAGAATATATTTTGGGCAGCTTCTGGTTTGAAGTCTAGTCAAAAAATCCCATCTTTCTCTGTTTCTTCAGGTCAGGTTGAGGCTTGCTCTCTTCCAATCTATACCTTCTCCTTTTACTTTTTAACTAGATCAGGAAGAGTTTAATTATTAATTTGTATCCTTAATTGTTAATTGAATGAAATAACGTAAACTGTCTTAAATTAATTATATATGTATAAAATTATTACTTTTGTCATTAGTATTTCTGAAATGTATTTTAAATTAAATGGAATGAATTTGGAATTATCACAGCCAATATTCCCATTTCTGGTGCATAAAATGGGTAGCACGCATGAACACCCTAATTAACCAGAACCACGCCTTCACAAAACTTATGTATATACGTTGATGTTTTCTTACATTAATTTAATTAGCATTAAATATTTATTTTAATAATTTAAACAATTTAGCACCAATCTCTATATTACTTATTGAAATTAAGCTATAGTTTCAATAAAATGACGGTACACAGAAACATATATAGTACAATAATTTTAAATTTTGTCTTATTTTATTTGTAGTTTGAATCACATTAGAATGAAAATATATCCAACCGTATACTCTAAGGTTTATGCCCCAATGACACAACCTGATTATGTAACTTGCAATCCACAAACAAAATTTGGCAGTGCTATAAATTAACAAAATGTTAGATTGGGTTTCTTCTAAGGAAGAAATTGGCATTAAGAGTCAAATGGCAATTAATTAGTTAATGGCAATTAATTAGAGGATGTGTACTATGTCACATGATAATGTCAAATATTATATCTACAAGCTTTCATGCTCTATCCAATTAATGTTTGGTGATAAGATTATTAGGTGCCAAACTTTCATGCCAACCATACAAAATAAGTTTTTACCATCAAAAAAAAAAAAATACTAGAACTAATTTATCATTTTGAAAATAAAACATTAAAACCAGATTTAAAAAATATAAAAATAAAAAAGTTCTTTTCCATTAAAATAAATATTTAACATAATTGTGTATCTAAGATTTTAATATCAATTATTTATTTACTATTTAATTTAAAATAAATTATTTAATTGAAAAGGAAAAAAAAAATAAAGTTAACGTGCACCAAAAATTAAATTGCTGTGTTATTTCCTCCCAAATTGGACAATTATTTTTTAAGAAGAAATTTGACAATCATTGATTCCTAAATCTATTGTCATGTGTGCGCCACCTTTGACAAAGCTCGATGCATCCACACATGAAATAACACACTCTTTTCCTGTTTCTTTAGTGTTGTTCAATTTTTTTTTAAGAAATATAATGTATATTTTTTAACTTTAATAACATATCTATGAAATTTTCTTTTTTCTTTTTAACATCACAATAAATACATATAGCCAAATTAATAAAAAATTTGATGAAAGATAGAAGTATAAATAATAATGAAAAGATAGTTAATGTTTTTTTATTTTCCAAATGATAATCAAGCAAAAATAGAATTTAAAAAAACAGACATTTGAAAAGGAATAAGTAGTGTAGAAGCAAGAACCAATAATATTTTTCTCACATTGCCAAATCTCTGTTGTATATTATAACATTAACCAATATTATCTCTAGTTAGTAGTCTTCTGTTTCTATTACTGCAATGGTTAAAGGATATAAAGCAGTGTATATTATTACCATCACCATTAAAGTTATTATTATCATTTAAAATAAAAGTTTAAATTTTATGTATCCATAACTTGCCAACAAATTAGCTTCATATAATCTCTAATTCTAAAATTCTAATAAGAAACCTGCAGAAAATCTACCAAAAGAAAGCAACCTTAACCCTTTGGGCAAGTTAGAGTGTGAAGTGACTTCCAAAATCGGCGGAAAGAGAAGCTTCAAGTTATTAATATCATGCCATACCACACCATAGACGTGCCCCCAAAGCTTTGCCATTCTCATTCTTCTATAAAACTCTCCTTCTCTAATCACACTTCTATACAACCTTCACTATATATCACATATAACACAATCACCTTTTGTGAACCTTCAACATAAGTTAAACATTGCAGCTAGCTACTTCAAGACTTGTTGCAATGGAAGGAGCAGGAAGCATTCATGTAGAAGTGGATGAACTCCAAAAGATGAGGCTCAGCGAAACCATCAGCATAGGCACCACCATGTTTGAGCCTCGTGGCCTCAGCAGCATAGACAAGTTGGACAGCAACAACCATGCCAATTCTGTCTCTCCAACAACCTCAGCACCAGAAAAGAAGCTCACCCTTTTTGCCCTCCAGCTTGCAGTGCTTGAAAAAGCAGCAACCGGGTTGGGAACCCTCGGTTTCATTTGGGCAACCGTTGTCCTTCTCGGTGGTTTCGCCATCACCTTAGAAAAAACCGACTTCTGGTTCATCACCATCATACTTTTAGTTGAAGGAACCAGGATTTTCAGCAGGAGCCATGAACTTGAATGGCAGCACCAAGCCACATGGTCTATCACTGAGGTAGTTGTAATCAATCCCCTTTACAAAAAATACTATTAGAGATTTTCAAAATTAACAAAATGTTCTATCTTTCATTAAGTATATAGCATCCTGCAAAGACTTTGCTAATACACATCTTATTGCATGCAAGTTGTATAGAGAGATTATATCTAAAAGGCTTAAACTTACCCATGTTGAAAGCTTGCGTTTTTTTTTTTAAAAAAGTTCCTTTCTATTGGAAGACCATAAATATTAATACTTTTTGCTTTGATATTTCTTATTTGATTCAGAACCATCACCACCAGTATGTTGCAACTGATGCTACCCCAACAAGGACACCAACTAGGATGTGGGTTAGCTCAGATGTTCCACTCCTACCATATGCTAAATGGTTTTTCCTTTCAAGGCATGTTAGTAGGCTTCTCTATTGGCTACAGCTTCTTTCTGCAACAGCTTGTGTGGTCCTCTCGTTGATAAAGCTCGTCATGCATAACTACGGAGAGGTGGCAAAGGGAGACACTGACAAGAGGAACCGCAAATCTGCTCTCTCCATCTTCTATGCGTTGGCTCTTGCTGAAGCTTTGCTGTTCCTGATGGAAAAGGCCTACTGGGAGTGGCAAGTCAGCTATTTGAAGCTGTTGGAAGAGGTTAACAAGGAGTGTGAGTTGGGACCATCGGGAATGTTGTCCACTAGAAGGTTCTTCTATGATGCCTATTCAAGATGTGTCAATGGAAGCATATTTGACGGCTTGAAAATGGATATGGTAAGTTTCTCCATGGACTTGTTGGCTTCTAACTCACCTGATGAGCAGCTCATTGGAGCAAGAATTCTTAGACAGTTTTCAGTGAGTGAAAGATTTTCTGATGATACCCTTCAAAAGATTGGAATTGACATATCAGTGGCGGAGAGACTAGTTGAGATGTTGAATTGGACAGACCCCAAGGAGGAAGAGATCAGGCTCTCGGCTGCTGAGATTTTGTCAAAACTAGCTGGCAAGAAGCAGAACTCTCTCCGAATAGCTGGAATACCAGGAGCTATGGAATCAATATCATCACTTCTGAAAACTAATAGGAGTGTGATTCCTGCAGCTGATGAGATAGGGGAAAAGAAACTTGTATGTGATCACCATAATTATGGGTTCTGTACATTTAACCAACTGGGACTTCTCATACTGAAAAAACTTGCACGTGATCTTGACAACTGTGGAAAGATTGGAAACACAAGGGGCCTTCTTCCAAAGATCATAGACTTCACACATGCCGAAGAGTGGTTGCTGAAGAGTGAGAATGTTACTTCATCCCAAGTTGTAACCGTGAAGAGGTCCTTGCAACTGGTGAAGATGTTGGCTAGCACAGTTGGCAATACTGGGAAATATCTTCGGAGAGAAATTTCGGAGATAGTGTTCACCATCAGCAACATTAGAGACATTTTGAGGCACGGAGAGAAGCATCCTCTTCTACAAAAACTAGGCATAGAAATTTTGACCAGCCTGGCACTGGAAGAGGATGCAACGGAAAGAATAGGGGGCACTGGTGGAGTGCTTAAAGAACTGTTTAACATTTTTTTCAAGCACAACATACCAGAAAATCAGAAACATATAAAAATTGTAGCGGGTGAGGCCCTTGCAATGCTGGTTTTGGAAAGCAAGAGTAACTGCCATCGAATTTTGAAGTTGAGAGTACTAGAAAGGCTCGAAGGAGCATTGAAAGATCCATTGCTTCGTGTGAATGCAGCTAGAATTCTAAGAAATTTATGCACCTACAGTGGATCAGAAATGTTCGACCAGCTAAAGGGGGTAACAACTGCAGCACCCATAGTAAGTGTTAAGCGATCATGAGTGTTTTGGTTTTGCTGAGATAAATTTCTCCATAAACACAACTAAAAAAATGGATTAAATCTTTCCAAAAAATTAAAATAAACTTGTACACGTTGACTTTTAGAGAAGTTAGATGAGAAGTATTTTTTGAAGTTCATGAATTTTCTTATCATTTTTCATTCCTGCAGATACTTAGGGCGATTATGTCAGAAGAAAACAAGATACAAGAAGTGATGGTTGGATTAGCTGCAAATGTTTTCAGATACATGACTAGGCATGAATCAAGCATTGTATTTGAAAAAGCTGGAATCACAGAGGCTCAACTTGCAAACAAACTAGTCCAGATTCTCAAGAAACACCAGTATCCCCCAACCAAGGTTCCAAGGATAAGGAGGTTCGTGATAGAGTTGGCTGTTTGGATGATGAAAGACAAATCAGAAAACATAGACAGCTTCAAGGGTATGGGAATGGAAGTGGTGTTGGAGGGTGTCTTAGAGACCACATCGGAGCTTGAAAGCTTTAATGTTTTCTCTGGCACAGTTGGTCTGCACCGGCACAATATCACAACTCAGTCACTGGTTGACATGGCACTGGAATTGATGGAAGATAGGTAAACCATCAAGGACCATAACTGCAGTACAAAATCAATTATCCATGTTGGCCTAGTGACACTATTGTTGCAGGTGTGTGGATAAACTAAACTGTTGTAGATTCTTCAAAGGACAAGCATGTTTGCTGCGGCTGAAACGATTAACCCAATAACTTATTCATTAATTTTCCAGATTCAATGTTGAAATTGAAATAAATTATTGGCATTTTCCTTCTTATTCGTGCCTTGTGCTTCAAATTGAAATAAATTGATTCAATGTTCAAATTTAAATAAATTATTAGCATTGAAAAATACGAAGTGGTAACTTTAACTATGAAGGATCCATTTTGCTTCTACATTGAGACCAAACTCAAATTTTGGGCTTTTCTTGGCTCAACTAAGGTTTCCAGTTACCTAGGTTTCAAATGTTTTGGCGCTGTTGTCAAGGAAGCTAATAAAATTGACACAAGAAAAAACATCTTGGGAGAAAAAAAAAATGATACAGCAATCATGGAAAATTTTGCAGTATGCTGTCCACATAATTCTTGGCTCTCTTTCCTCCTCGTACAGAAAACAGAAAATGCTCAAACGGAATCAATATAATAAATTTCAATGACATCACAGAAGCCTCCAAACAACTCCAATAATGCAGCTCTCAGTCCCTGTTCACAATTTATTTGAAAGTTGATGCTCAGAAAATCTGAACTCTCTGTCCAGAACATTTACTTCAGGATAGAACACCCTTGCCAAAATTGTTCTGCCACCTCTCTGAAACCAAATCTTTGTCCCACTCATAAATTAAAGGTGAAAATTAATTTGGAAGTCTTGACTTATTTGAAAATATTTAAATAAGATTTTATATTATAAAAGTTTGAATTAAGTTTCTCGATTTACAAGTTATTTTTTAAATTAGATCTCCTATTAGGATTTCTTTTAAGATTCCATAAACTATCGTAATATAATTTAATAATTTACAAAACATTTAGATTAGCAAATCAATTTCAAATTATTTAAATTTTTTAATTCAGTCCATCCAAGATAGCAAATTCCGATCATAAGTAGAATTTAGGAGATTAACATATTCGGATTCGTATCTTATTGTATCCACAAACAATAGCTAACCTTAGAAAACCTCACTATATAGCTGAACTTTATGTACTCCACGTCAATTTAGGATAAGTATTAATTTACTTCATCTTTGTTGACAAAACCCATTATCCCTACATAAAATATGGATATTAACTATTTCCAAATCTATAAATATATCTCACCATCATGATAATTTGAGGGTTGAATGCTTCTGCCTTAAACTCTCTCAATTTCCGTAGAGAACATAATTAAACAAAACATCTATAATTGGCAAAACCCTAACCAAAACATAAACACATTTTGTTAAGTGAATCAACACTTGATGGGAAGGAAAGATAAGAGCCCAGAATATTGTTGAAATGCTGAGTACAATGGAGACAATGTTTCCCATTTAAATTCATAGACAACAAAATATGACAAATCTCACTTATAGTCAAAGAATAGTGTTTGATTTGTTAGTTGAGAATCTAAACATACCAGCTTTACACACGAGCAACCTATTTCTTTGGTACAAACTATGATTTTTTTCTTTTAGTTACAGAAACAACGTATAAAAGAGAATCAATCATCTGATCATAATGGCTATTTGTTTTTGAAAAAATTGAAATCCCAACGACGCATTAAGCCGTCCATGACATGGCCTGCGGGATTCCTGACAACAGTTACTGTGGCTTTAGTATTGTGTGATATGTCAGTCTCTGATGAACTTTTCAGACTACCAGAACTGCCGCTATGAGCAGAATCACTTGTGTTGCTGGATTCAGTTACTGATGACATGTCTGTTGATGCCGTTGGTGGCGGTGGCGGTGCTGACAGTGGCGGCTGCGACTGCAACTGTGGCACTGCTGATGAAAGACTTGGTACAGAACTTGGCTTGGAAACCACATACTGAGAATGGTTTACTGAAATGGAATTTGACTCGCCTTTCAATGTCTCACATTCTTCTGGTACAGAGGAAGTGGTTTTAGATTTTGAATCTGTGCTGTGTTTGAGTGAGGAAGATTCTGTCTCCATGGTTCTTGAATTCTCTTGTGAGGAAGCATCTTTATCTGACGGCTCTATAGCTGCTACAGACACAGTACTAATGCTACTTGTTGGTTGTTCTGCATTTGAATTTCGTACTTCCAGGTCCTTCAGTGACTCCATCACAGCTTCCATGAACATCTGAATAGCATGGGCAAATAAAATGTAACTAAGATACAATATGTTCACTAGGTGCTAGGTTATGTAGAAGTCATCAAGTCGACTCACTCTTTCTTCCTCCTCTGAAGTAGATGGAAAACCTGCAAGGTCATCTAGTTGATATTCAACGTATTGATCATCCTCCAATGCGGCTGGCACATGGGGTCCAAAAGGATCACCATTTGACAATTCAAAGCTAATCATTGATGATGGAGATGGAGAATGATCACCGGACTTCTCCTGCTTCACAAAAAAATCATGAAAAATGTGAGACTCTTGTTCATTTGTGTTTGGTTCCCTCTTCCCTTACTGTATACTTCTTTATTGCTTATTTATTATTTCATCACCACTAAGGTAGATATGTGAATGAATTACATTCTTGAAGCTCGGGTACTGGCTATGCCTAAGCAAATGCATATACACTAGTAGTGTGTAAATAAGAACTGTAGCATGTTTGTTGCATAGGTTAGAATTAAGATGGAATCACACAATTTTGTATTTGTTCAACCTTTGGTGTATCTTAAAAATAGAACAGAAGTGGACAAAAGGTTGGCAAAGTAGCATATATTAAGTCCATCAAATGGATGAAACAGGAAGAATAATAGATCTGGACAAATCTTTTCATTCTTTCTGTACCTCTAAAACTAAGGTAGTGGAACAAAATAATTATTTGAACACAAGTTTCCCCATTTTTTAACATTTAAAATATAAAATCTTTTTCATAAACTTCTAAAATGCAAAAACATTTTATTAGCTGTAGGGAGCACACATAAAAGGCAGGTCTATGCCTTAACTTAGAATTCATTGTTTTGTTGCTATAAAAATGAAATTAGAGTATTCATGAACAAATAAAGAGATACGAGGCCAAGTCCCCTTCATCTGTTACATGTTTGTAAAAGTATTCCAATATATCATAAAAACAACATTTCATGCTAACGTTTCAAGTGATCCGTGCTGCAAGAAAAAATGGATAAAATCGTTATTTCATAGTATACTCTCCTAACAGTCACTAACTCAATAAATATATGAAAAGAGGGATGTTGACACAAACTTTTGGTACAGAAAGCACAGGCCACGGAATCTCAGCAGTGTGTCGGACCCATGGGCGAGGGGAATATTTTAGGACACTCTTGATTGTGTCATGGCATCCTTACATGTTCAAAAACGGCAATTACTACGATTTTCATGCCAAGACAGGAAACAAAAGTGATTCCAATCACACCTTTTTTTTAGTAGTTTGGATGCTTGCCGAGTTACCACCAACACCACTTGGTGCTTGATAACTAATATACCAATACATGCATATAGTTTACAGAAAAATTACAATGCATTTATGGAGAATAAGGGAAAACATTTCAATAATGTGAAAAAGTGAATCGGAAATACCTCATGTTCATGATGTCCATCTTTCGAAGAAATATCAGATGGAACCTAAGAAAAGTCATACAATATATTACTTCGAGAAATAAAAGTCATGCCAATTAAAGAATTTAAACAAAATTGAAATCATCATATAGCTCAAACAGCCACATCTTTGATGGCCATGCGAAAGCCATTTGACATGTATTAATACATTGGATTTTAGCAAACCGCACAAATCTCAGTTGAATATTTGACTTCAGTACTGTTATGCAAAAATATATTTTAGGATCAGGATCATCTAATGTCAGTAGAGGCGTCATAATGTCATGTTATGAGAGAGAAAGATACAAGAATAAAATCAATGAGTCCTATATAGTGGTGGACCCTACCCTACTATAATTGTTTGTCTTTCTTTTCCGTAACATGAATTATCACATTCTTTGCTAACATGAAATCATCATCCTACTCTTTAATGGTTAAAAAATGTTTTTACTCCTTACTCATTTTTAATTCAGTTCCTAGACACACAAAAAATCAATTTATTCCCAATACGAACAATCATTTTTAGGGACATCTCTGTCATCTATGATTATTATAACACAGTTTTGCCCGATGAAAAATGATTACCACATCCAGAGATAAAAACGTAAATTTCTGGTCTCTGCATGATATTCATTTTCAATTAGGTCAGTAGACTTAACTTCGTTATTACTCCAACAAGTGGTAAATCAAAATTGAAAACAACAATATGAAAAATAAAAAAGCTAAATTAAAAACCTGTTTCATATAAGAAACTGTCTATTATTTCATAGCTAGTCCCAAGCCTGGGTAAAGGGTCTATGGTTTCATAGCCAGTCCCAAGACTAGGTGAAGGATGAGGGTTGTGTTAAGCTCTCAACAACTAACGTAAAAGTCATTGACATACCAAACATGGATCACTCATAACTTTTTAAATATAAGAACCAAATAAAAAAAGAATATATGAATATGAACCAATATTATATCTTAACCTTTTTCAAAATACAGGGTACATTTCCTCAGGCAAAACATATTTGCATGTTATACTAACAGTAAATTAAGATCTGATAAATACAAACCTCCATTCTACTCATTGGTCGTCTTGAACGAACCTGCTCAATGGCATTTATCGTACTGCTTGTTGATGGTTCTGCATCTAACAAAGAAACATGTAAGAGATTTGCAAAAGGGAAAAGGTACTAAGTGCTGATCCTCATAAATAATTAAAGAGAATAGGTACTTGAGTCATGCCTTTGTTTTTAGATGATGATTCAATGCTGTAGCCTAATTCATGCATAGATCTCCAAACATCCTGAGGGAAAAAAAAGCCAATTTTTAGAAGATGTACAAGATGGACTATTGAAATTTGAACAGAGCGGAACCAATGAGAAGCATTGCTGATTTTACCTTACCAAAGTAATCATTCACATGGTCAAAAAATGATTCCCCAACCTCATCTTCCGGAGGTTGCAAAACATTGTGAAAAAAAATGTTTATGGAATCAAAGTAAAACTGAGGACGTGGAGAATTGTGATCTCCCTCAAATTTAATTATGTTTTTGTCTCCCTACAAAACATGGACAGCAATATTAAAGATTCAGATAACAGGGATAAAAACAAAAAGAAAATGCAATAGCATAGAATATATACTACAATTAGAAGATACGTGGCCCTAAATGCACCCAGTCTAAGTAACCATCTGTAAGACATTTTTAAATTTCAAAACCATCGAGCATGCTCTAAAGGCACATAAAATAAAGAAAAGGCTTAGAGTTTGTTTGGTTGAGATTATTACTGAACAAATTATCACATTTAAGTCGTCCAAAGAACCTGGCCAAAAAGAACTGTAAACATACTTACCATGTAAGCCTCAAATATCCGATCAGAGTGATGGGGCTGTATAAAATCATCCTCAATGGCATGCCCAAGTAGTGCTGGAACAAAACAACATTTTGCCACCTGCAACACAAACAAATAATTAATTAATATGATGGAGACTATAAAAATGTGTAAAACCAATAGGAATAAATTTTTATTGTTTCCTCCTCCAGAAATTTTCAATAAATTTTGCATTCAGTTCAGAATATTGATTTCTATAGATTTCTAAGCTTTTGAATGCCACATAAAGACATATATGCTCAAGAGGACAACAATTGTCCATGTTATTTCTTTTTTAGTTTTGCATCATTATATGGACAAAAATTAGATCTTGAAAACGCCTAGTCCGTGTTTGGATTCCCTTTCAGGGGTTTCCAACAGAAATCCATACACACTCTAATGCTGCCAGTGGCCCCACAGAGTAAGGGACACAAATTAGTAGTGCTTAGCCAGTATTCAATCAAATATACCATGTGCTCCACCAGTTCTGTCATTAGCACCCAAAAAGTTTGAAAACAAACTTTAAATTGGTTACGATTAGAACTCTACATATCTTGGGTTTAGCAATTAAAAGGAACAAAAGGATGTAACACCTCTCCACTTGTTACCAAAATAAATCCTTCAAATAACATTTTCTTAACCGGTTGGAACTATGTACTATTAGCATCAAATTATAACTTTCTTTAATTCACTACCAAAAGTTTCTCCACCAATGATCATAGCAATTGATCAATTTATTTTACAAGAAACATAACCTGAAATTTTTCAGGCAATATATATTTATGAATTACTGACTAAATTATGTATAATCTTGGAGATTAATAACTGATTGATTAGATTAATAAGTGCATGCTATTGCCAGCAAGAGGAAATATTATGCATTTATATAATTTCCACAGATTCAAGATAAAAAACATATACCATTTGTTACTAATCTCGGGTGCAGTTGGAAATTTTAACTTCTATAGAAAAATGATAAGAAAAAACAAAGCAGTAATAGCTTATAACATTTTTTTGTCAAACTAACTAATCAATCATTTTATACAGTCAGGCAAGTGATATTGATTTCTCCATTAAAAAACTCCTATCATAAAATAAAAGTTAAATAAACAAAGGATAAACAACCTTAATGGTATTGAGGTCCGTTATGTCAAATTTTGCCTTCTTTTGAATAGCTCTTCGCATGTACTGGATTGCAAACTTCACCTGTAATGAGAAAAATGAAACAAAATCCGCCTAACAGTGAGTGATGGCACTCAGAAGTTATTCTCATAATAACAACAAAGCAACCCATCACTAGGCTTACTAAGTTATTTAACAAGATTTTGAGATCTAAGATGTTAGATGAGTGGAGTAAGAGCACTTTAGTTCTTATACTTAAGAACAGAGGATGTTATATCATGTCACATACCACTCAGGCATGCTGGCATAGAAGGAAAATAGTTCCAATAACCTCGAAGTAAAGAACCAAAAGTAATCTATAATATACTCACAGTGAACTTTGGCAGACGAATTTTATATGTATCTACAAGTTCCATCATCAAATCAACCAAATCAGAAAAGGGACTGTCTAAAACCATCCCTGCAATTGAAGGATCCTCAGCTCCATACATAAGGCTGCGAGTAATAAAATCATACATTGCTCAGAGAAAAACCGTATGAATTAGCTAAAATGTAATGTTTGAAAAGCTATAATCATGGTACTTATATTTAGTGCACTTAACAAGGAGAACCATTCATTTCAGAGAGGAACAAGCATATAAATGAGTTTTTTCCAGAGGAAGGTACTTTATATGAGTCTACACAAATACAAAACAGCTAACAACTTTCCTAGTACAATCAAACACGTGATATAATTCAGCCTCAGGATAAAAACAATATTATACACAATCTATCACTCAAGAATGATGATGTTCTAAAAAAGGACTAAACAGGCTGATGTGATCCAAAAACTGGAGAACTAGTTAGACAAGTAAAAAGGTCCATGTATGGATTGCTATTATTTAGTTTTCTATTACTGATTTTTTATCTAGTAGTAGGACACACAAAATGATCCATTTATAATAATTTATATTTTATCTAAATTGATTTATTATGATTTGTAGGTTGAATGATCACATATTCGAACATGATTGAACTAATTAAGCATGAATAACATCTACATGAGTTAAATAACTGACATATTTTTTTAAAACATCAATAATAGAAACTCTCCCCTCACGAGTCATTTCGCCGACTCAAGGTTGTGAAATTGAGATCTTAAACTAAGACCATGAGAGAGATGAAAGATCACAAATTGTGTGATTGTAATTTGTAATATAGACTGTAAGATGAAATCAAAAAATATATTAATATAAATTACTATAATTAGCTAATACAAGTAATAATATAAAAAAATTCAAGGAAGAATTTAGATATTTATTTAATAGTTATTCTTTTTAAAATATTTCAATTGATTTTATATTCAAAAGTGGGTGGAGTAGAAAGAGAACAGACAAAAATCAGTCCAGGTATCTTGCATTTCAGAAGACCCAAAAGAGCCCAATTTGTGGGTTTAAGTAACAAAAAGAAAAACATGAGGAAGAACTTCTTCAGCGGTTCAGCCAGCCGTAGAACTACAACATACGAAGAAGAGAGATGCTACATTGCTCCATAACAGAAGAAACTCTAACAGACCAGAGAACAGACATGGACACAAATATAACAAAGAATTCTGTCTGAGATGAGTAGACAAATGGGAAAAAATGGGTCTTGTGGCTTCCAGATCACACAACCCAACCCACGAATTTTACAACACTGCAGCCACCATCAAATGCACCATAATTCAGTCACTGTAGCAGCCTACAACCATTGCCATACAATAACAAAATCTTAAACGAGGATGCATTATACCAATTAGTGGAAATTTCGTAGTTGATTTACAGCAAACAGAGTAACTATGAACAAATTGCAATATCTTCCTACGGTACTATACAGTCCCGTTTTCACTAGCAAACCTTTCCTAAACCTAATTACAAAAGCAAGTTCAAAGCAAGAATTGGATGAGGATGATGATGAAAACCTACCTAGTTACAGCTCCCATTGAGCGACCCCACAAGCCAATCAAAGACACATTTCCATCATCCCGCAGATAGTTGACCACAGCCTTTAGATCATCCTTCTGAGAATAGCAAATGAATAACAATCATTTCATAATGAAGAAAGACAACAAAGCAAGTAGAAGAAATGTGTGTACCCAGACTCCAATCAAAGAAAAAAACTCAAAGCATTTCTTGTTCTACTGTAATAGAAGATAATTGTCCTGTCCAAGCGTATGATAAGTTTCACAGTTTCCACTGATGGCGCAGAATACTGCTAAAAGAATTACTAAATTTAACTTGGACTAGTAATGTTCGATCAAATTCGCAAAAACCAGAAAACAACAGCTTGCAAGTTCTAGAAAATATCTTTAGATGAGGTTTACTTATGTGTATTGTGTCCAATATGCATGCTAGACCACATAAGGAAATAATAGAACTTTGAACTTGTCAAAATATCTTTCATTTAAAATGGTCCTTCTCACATTTACTCGGGATAATTATGGGGGAGAGATAAGAGAAAAACTACCAGGCCCCACGTGAGTGGATAAATGACACATTAATAAGACTATGCATATCAATAATTAAACAAAATATGATATTTTTTAAAAGGATATTGAGAAAGAACTTACTTCATTCCAGCCTAGAGTAACATGCTCCCCTCCAGAAATTCCAGATCCCGAGAAATCCAGAGTAAAAACTGTAATATTTGAGGGAAGTAAAATTATAGCAGCTTCACTAGCATCAGCCCTACATCCACTGTCATACAAACATATCACTCAGTAAGCATAACCCTACAAAATTTGAAATCTATAAACTATACAACGCCATACATACACTATGGTGCCCAGATATGATATTACATATTAGATACGTATCTGATACAGTAATACGGCTATTCTTAAGAAAATATAAGATATAATTTGTGCCATATATATATACATGTATGAAAACTCATAAATCATAACAAATATATAAAAATTTCAATTCAGATTAAGAACATACTTCTTGGAAATTAAAAAAGTCAAGATAAAAACTAACAATCATTATCATCATCATAAATCAATGTTTATTGTTGTGTACAAACAACAATAATATCAATCTCATTCCCTTCTTGAGCATCTAAATTTCACAATTAAAGTTCGAAGAGTAAATATTTGTTCAAAGCTAGGTTTAAAACTCAAAATAGGAAAACAAAAATGAGTTATATAGATCATATCGCAGTCATCAAAACTAAAAAGGTTCTACAGTTTCTACCATATCAGACCACAGATAACGAGGTAAGTATATTTAAATGTAACACATGTCACTTATTTTCTTTTAATTTTATGTTGAATAACACATAATATCTTTTAATGTCCACAAAGCTATGTAAGAACATATTTTTGTCAGTCAAAAATTATATAATGAAAAATCATAAAATTACCATTGTAATGTGAAAATACAGAAAATTATACACAATAATCACCTTGTCAAACCTGGGATATGTATCTATACATATATAGGAAAAAACTGAAAGAAAGAGTTTATCAAAGTGCAAAATGTGCAAATGCAAGTGCAAATATCAATCAATTAAATGTAATGACTCAAATAAAATGCACCTATATCAATGACAACCAATTAAGTCATCAAAAGACAAAGTGATTATCCAGGCCTGTTGTTTATGGTAAAAAACTAGTCAAACTCAAGATTTTACTCAAACTCGGGAAATGGGAAATAAAATCATAAACCTCGAAATCCGAACACAAAGGATAAGATTCTACAAGATTCATAAAATTCATATATATGCATATGAAATTCTTATATACGCATATTACAATGCATAAATGATGGAGAGAAGACATTACAAAACATCAAATACTTAGGCATAAGAAAATTAATAAAGTTATGAGTGACAAACAAAATAACTCAAGTACTGCAGCTGCCCACTGCTAATATAGAACACGACGTGAACCAACACAAATAAAACCAGAACAATAAGCTAGCAAAAACAGTGAAACAGAACCAGATAAACAGAGCCGCCGAGGAACAAAACAGAACAGGTTTAAAACAGAGACGTGTTCAGATGTGGCAGACAAGAGTTCTGGTCGTGGTGGAGAGGAGCTCTGATCATGGTGGATTTGTGCATCAGATTTTGGGGCGAGATGTTGAAAACAGTCACAAAGGCAATAGAATAACTGTTTTTCTCAGTTCTCTGAGCTTGGATTTACGGGCTTAGGTTTGCAGATGCCCAAAATGAGCAAAAAAAACTTTGAAACCTGAACCACCAAGCAGTATCAAAAAACGCTACAATTCTTTCAAGTTTACAATTCAGCTTCACAATTCCACTCGTCGATGATTCTGAGCAAGCATGACCTCGCCAGGCACAGCAGAAGTGTAGAATCATGCAATTCTAAAAGTCAGCATGCGATTTTGACCAACATGAGTGAAAAAAGGAAGTGCAAAGGAAAATATACACAATCTATAAAGGAGTCTAAAACTTTCAGAAGAAAACTTCTATAGTCTCAGAGGAAATGTTTCAAACAACAGCGTACTGGCTAAGCAAAAAGTAACGCCCAACAATCACCTGTTTCCATGACAATATATTACACAAGGCAGAGGCTTTCCTTCAGGACTGACTATAGGCACGTAATGACTGCATTGAAGAACATCACCCCGACTGTTTTTTATCTGCAAAATATCAAATCTTACATGACAGGCTGACCATGCAGGTTGTCAACAAAAAAAAATAAAGTATGACTTAATAAAAGATTGCTTATGATGGGGAAAAAGTGAAATCAACGCGGACAGAAGTTTTAGAACATCACTTACATACTGTATGTATAAAATACAAGTTAGTTGAGAAATAATTCTTCTAAAGTAGAATTCTAATTCTGATATTTTTCTCATCCTATTATAGTTTCAGTTTTTAAATGATAACTAATACGTCTACTCATGTTGACATTATAGGTAATAAAAACTTCTAGCAGCAATTTTCCAGAAGAGAAATAAAACTGAGGGGTGAAACAAAATATGAAAAATTTATTTATTTCAACATAAAAACAACGGCTTTGAAATTAGAATCATGTTCAAGCATATAATTGACATGTCTTCCTAGGTATCTGTCAATATCAAATTCCCTCTAAAGTTTAATGACTCTGCACCAGTTTTACAGGTTCAAAATCTTCATTGAAGTCAATGGTAGCCGACCTAACGAATCCTTCTTTTAACATTAATGTTGTCTAGTGATGGTGGTCACTTAGGAATTCAATAAAAAATATTAAGAAGAAGAGACAATGAAGACAGTTATTGGAAGTTCAGATTGGTAAGCTGTTACCAGTAAACTATAAAATAAGATAAAATAAAAACCATTGTCAATGCATTCCAATGTAGCGAATGCTGAAAACAATTTTGCTAATGCACTGAATTATACTTTTTTAAATTTACCTCTACATCCTTCCGTTGATACCATTTCCCTTTCAGCATGAACTCCTGCTCCAATAAATCACTTTTGGGGTCATATTCAGCTCTGCACCCAAATAAAAGAAATGATCTCTTTAATTAAAAGTTTAAGTTAAATATGAAACAAAAATAGTGTAAATAAATCAGTTAGGCATATACTGATATACATAACACAAGTCCCTATTCATCTTTAGGCCATAATTGCGTAGAGATTACTTAAGTAAAAGCATACTGCACACAGGTGTATACCATGCGTAATGTTGTATCTATGCCTATATTGCCAAGATTCAAAAGATGCACGTATAAAACTCCCGAGCATACATAGATACATACACACCTACACATGTATATTCAAAGCAATGAGTCCCTTTTTGATTTCTTCTTTTAGGAATAATAAAGTTGATAGATCTCACATTTTAGAATACAAAAATTCAAAAAGCAACAAGCAATTGAATATTGGGCTTAAATAATCAGTCACCAATTAATTATCATGTGTGTGTTTGGATAAGTAAAAGTTGATAAGGGTGTATCATGTTAATACCACGTAAAGTTACATAACAGGTGCATCCATTCTTAAGAACACAAGAAGAACTAATCGTAACAAAATAAACTAAAACTCTACATACTCTAAAAGGGTTTAAAAAGACCCTTTTTGCTGGAAGAATGAAAATCTAACAACTGAATATGAAGTGACGAGGAACATCCACAAGTAACTTCAAATTAGATCTCAATTTTCAACCAAACAAGAAGTAAACCAAATTATCATGATGTGATAGCTTGGAAAAATCATGCTTTTGAAAAAAGATAGACTAAGGAAGTGGAATTCTGAATCTACTTGCATCTGCTTTAATTTTTCCCTTTTGAGAAAAAAAATTGTGGAGATTCGCAACCAAACTTAAATTCAATTGCGACAACCCAAGCTGAGTTGGGGCTTTCTAAAGACTAAAAATCAAAACTTTAGATTGAATTCCATCTTTTTCCAAGTAAACAACCCCGAGCAGAAGAAGATACCTCATCTGGGAATTTTGGAAAAAGATAAGGATAATAGTTTGATTCGAAAAGGTGTTTGGATGTAAAGGATGCGAAAGTGGGGGAGGGAGAAAAAATTGATACCTTGGTGGCCGGATGATGAAGTTGACAAGCTGTTCCATAGATTCAAAGGATCAACACGACGACACGATTTCAGCTCTTTAAACAAATATGTCTTCAAAGCATATCAATTATATTGTATTTTATGTATTAAGAGAAGAAGAAGAAGAAGAAGAAGAATGAGAGAAAAAATAAAATAAAAAAGCAGACAGAGAGAGTGTGTGTGAGAGAGAGAATTGGAAGAGGGTTGGTGACAGTTTTATCAGAGAAAGAAGTAAAGAAGAGAAAACAGAGGGAGAAGGAGAGAAACCTTGTGGCTTGTGGTGGGTCTCTGTGCTTTTCTTAAAAAACTGAAAAAGTACTTCAGGCACGTCAAACATTTTTTATTTTTTTTTTCATTTACATCCCACCCATGGTATTGTTTTCAAGATTGCCAAGGATCATTTTAAGTTAAATTAAACTATATGGAAGATGGAAAATTAACAATAGTATATCATTTTTTAAGTGAATATCCTTATATTGTGTTAATAACATTTTTAGAATATACATTTAAGCATATAAATATCTTTATAGTGTGTTAATTACTAATTTTACTTGTAATAATTTGATTATCTCTAGATAACTTTGACCTAAATAACATGTTGTAGACTATATGATATGAATGGGTCATAAATATGAAAAAGTTATAAAGTATGAGTTTTTCTGTAAAACTATGTTTTTGTTCAAACTAGGTTATAAATGAATTCATAATAAACTTTCAAGCTGATAATTTTCTAATATGTAAGTTTCAAGTTCCTAATTTGTAAGACTTTTGTGTTTGTCAAATTAGTTTATAAGTTAAATTACTAACTAACTAATTGATTTATGAAACTCTTTTATTAAGTTATTTCATCTATTTGTAGATAATATTTAAGAAGATTGAGGGAATTCGCATTAATGTATTTTAAATAAGCAGCAGAAATATTAATTGTGTGTTAATAAAATGATTTTCTTGTCTCTTTGGTTTTTTTAAGAAAGATTTACCCTATTTATATTTTTAATAAATGAAAATCTATGTTTTTAATAAAGCAATATTTTTATTATTATTTCATTTTAAAAAATTATTAAAATATAAATAAAAAATTGAAAATTAAAAATGAAAGTTTTAAATTTTAAAAATCAATAATTTAATTATAAAAAAATTGATTTCATCTGTCCTAAAGTCTCTTGAACAATGTTAGCACATAAATGTTTTATATAATAAAAAATTATTATACATGTAATAAAACCATGTGTTTTATACTTATTTGAGTGAAAATTGGTCAAGTTAAGGGAACTTCCAAAAACTTATTATAAGACAAAAAAAAAATAACATGTCTTTAAACAAAAAGTCACATATAACATATTATTGATAAAATAACTATTTTACTCATCATCATCATCATTATTATTATTATTATTATTATTATTATTATTATTATTATTATTATTATTATTATTATTATTATATATAAGTAATAAATCAATAAATTTAATTGTACATTTTGTAGCTAATTATTTATTTTATATTAAAATATATAAAAATATAACTTTGTTATTTTTTATAAGTTAATTTATAATTTAATAAAAAAATAGTTTTGGGATATTTCTATACCTGATAATGAAACCATTCATTTTTTATAATTGTAAAAAGAAAATATAACAGACAAAACATATGTGTAATATTTTTAATATTTCTAGTGACATGTTTTAACTAACATTAGACTTTACTTTTGAAAAAGGTTATCATATAAAATATTGAAGTTCTAATTTCAATTAAAAAATATAATAAAAGACATTTATATGTTTTAGTTATTCTTATATTAACAAATGTTTTGGGATACTAATCACAAAATAAAATGATTTTATTTAGAAGACACTACACACACAATGTAATTATAAACTTATAGAATTTTATTGCATTTATTATCTTATTAACCGCTGTTCACTGTGTATGTGGTGTTTGGACATGAAATAGTAATGTAAATTTTTTTATTTTTGAACAAGATAGAATGGAGAAGGAACATGATTAGGTTGTTGGGACGCAAGGGACGTTACGTAGGAAAGTTGGAAGTGAATAAAAGGAAGGTGGTGGTGTTGGCGGAGTGGACCGTCTTCACAGGTCGCCATCGTCACTTTCATTGCCTGTGATGTGAGAACCAACCCTTACACCCTTTTTCCGTATCACTTCATATCAACACATCTTCTCACTTTCATCTCTATGGTTATGGTTTGTTTAGCTGGAGAATGAAAATATAAGAGATGAATTTAATCAATTTTGTAAGCTAAAAAATAGGAAAAGTATTGAAAATAAATAGTTTTTTTTCATCTTTAAATACAGTGTTCAGGTTCAAGGCAGGCTTCACCATCACTTAGATGATTAAATTCTTTGTAGTATCTCACTCCATAAAAAAATAGTATATCGTATCAATAAAACTAATGAGACAAATGAAATTGAAATTTCGATAAAGATAGAGAATATGATACCATCAAATATTTTGAAGAAGATACAATTAATAAAAAATATAATTAACCTTGGTATCAGATGGTTTAGATAGTTTATAAATTTTAGTAAATTTTTTCTAAGTTAATCTTCAAAAAAATTAATACGAAACTAATAGGTATAACAATTTTTTATTATAATTTTTTTATTTTTTTATTAAATTTTAAATATCAGCAGATCTCACAATAATGAGACAATAGTCTGATTCATATAAAAAAATAATATTATTTTGACTATTTTTAAGACATTGGATTTATGATTTTTTTTTTCTTATATATTATTCAACTTTTTTATTTTTATTCAATGTAAGACTTAAATTCACACTTAAATACCTAACAATCTCTATTTCAATTGAAAGTCCTTTTCATATTAATATTCTTCCTCTAGACCATAAGCATTTTTAAACACAAACAATCCTTATTTATACCGTATCCACACACTTAACAGGAACTGTAATCGTCTGAGCTGGTCACTACCACAAACCATTGACTTTAATATCAATTGTTAGAAAAATTCAGGAGAAGGGGAGGGAGGAACACCAGGAGATCTCACAACAATAAAGAAAGAGAGATTAACAAATTTTGCAATTACTTTCTACAATAACCAACCTCATTCGTTTGGAAGATGAGACCTCGTTTGGAAGATGAGACGGTGAAACCTTGTATGATCAAGTTGCAATTTTTATTGAAGATTTCTCACTCATAGTTATTCTTATATGAACAGTGAAATTGTCCACTTGAGGTCGATAGAAATGTCAAGAATTTTATGAAGTGTTGTTATTCACAACAAATTATTGTTACCGTCAATCTTAATTATTTCAAAGATCCAACCATGAAATATTCTCCAATTGTTCTGAAAGGTTTAATTGAGTTTTAGCACTTACAATGCTTCATTTTGGATGGTCGGATTTAAATCAATTCATTCACAGAGAATTCATGAATAATGTCAAATCTTCTATTGATGAGTTTATTGAACTCTTCCTTGTTAAATTTCAACTTGTTATATTTTAGACTATTATTAATGCTTAGTTGAGGATTAAGAAAAATTATATTCGTTTTTGCAAGATTCATTGTATATTTGATTTGGTATTAGTGAAGTATTTACATATAATTATTATTGTGTTGATTTGTTATTTGATTTTCAACTTTTGTTAAATTAACTTTTAGTTAGTTAATTGATTGTGTTATAAGTATTTCCATATTTTCATGCTAATAATAAATTATATTCTTTACAAGTCCTTATCAAAATGTTACATGAAGACCTAAGTTAGATGAAAGAATAAAGTGATCTAAAATGTAGAAGATAATAACATGAATAACACATTTGAATTCTTATATCCAAATGTGAAAATACATTACAAATTGTATAATTTAAAATATATTGTTAGATTATACCATTTAGAAATCATAAAAGATGGAGGAAGAAATAGTCTTCTCTATTTTTTTTATTATGGAAATCTTGTATTGGATAAATATTTATTCCTTTGGGGTGGTATTAGAAATTCTTACATAAATTTTTAATTCATACTTTATAAAGTTTACATGAATTAAAAAAACATAAACGTTCTATACATAAAATATACATTTTATTTTATTAATAAATTATTTGTGTTAATGGAGGAATATTAGATATATGAATATCAAAATGAAAACATGGATTGTTTAAGTAACTCGGCCAGATTTTTTTTTTATCAAAGTTCTCTCAAACTAAGTTTTTGCAAATAGTCCATGAGTAAAAGTCTTCTTACAACTCACTAAAAGATGATTGTTGTATTTCCTATATCTTAATATCTATTCTGAACCTCCTATAATTTAACCATTGTTTATTTTATATTATTTTTTAAATTCAAAATTCAAAATTGTTGAATAAATTAGTATAATTGTAAAGTTAAAAAACACTTCTACCATAAATTTGAATTCATCTCGAACATGTTTTTCTATTTCAAATTAGATAATTTGATTAAATAATTTAGATTAAGTAATTCACAAGTCATTATAATTCTGAATTCGTAATCTAATTTATCTATATTTATTCTATTTGTTAGAACTTTAAAAATAGATTAAAAATTTCAAATTAGATAAAAGTGAACAAGATAAAAAAAATATAAAAATAAACTCAAATACTCTCATGATTTAAAGTTGAGACTAATAACTTATTTATTTATATAAATTTACTTGTTAATTAAGTATTCAAATGTGAGTTTAAGTTTCACATCAGGTAGGAATGAGAAAGTTGAGTAATATATAAGAAAGAAGACCCACGAACCTAATGCCTTAAGGTTTTGGGTTGAAGGTGATGTCATTCGTTTATATGGTTTGACTCAATTCTCATTCTTGAGATCTTTCAAGATTTGTTTCTCAGATTCTCCCAACAAGTAGTATCAGAATAATTTTATATTTAAACTAACCATAAACAAGACTTTTAAAATCCAAAATGTTAATGTTATCAAAATTTTATAATTTTCGAATTAATTCAACTTGAGTAATGTTATAGTTTATTTCAAATAATCCAATTCAAAATAAATGAGTAGCAAATTCCTAAATAAAAATGTAAAAGAATACGTCTCTTCCATATTACCTAATTCAAATATATATATATATATATATATATATATATATATATATATATATATATATATATATATATATATTTTTTTTTTTATATATATA
>Ga0099824_1001802_pt1 | contig 30810 bp, 8 predicted proteins | sample SiratrowhiteBW_FD_76837 | JGI IMG/M metagenome (GOLD analysis project Ga0099824, IMG submission 76837) | Root nodule microbial communities of legume samples collected from California, USA - Siratro white BW | ecosystem: Host-associated > Plants > Roots > Nodule | place: USA: California... | reverse complement strand
TTTTTTTTCATACAAGACTTAAAATTATTTCCCTCTCTCTCTTTTTAAAATAATAACCTTTTTTTTTTTTTTTTTTTTTTTTTTTTTTTTTTTTTTTTTTGTAAGTTATAAATTTTGTGTGGTTCATTCCTGCTCTATCTTTCTCCAAATTCTATGTTCTGTTTGTCTTGTAGTAAGTGCAGTGTAAGATGAAAAAACAAATAAGTGTCATTTTAGCTTTTTAAATTCCAAACTCAAAGGTAGTAATAAACTTAAAAGTAAGTAAATTTTAGATAATTTAATCTTAAAAAAACTTAAATACATAGGCTAATTCAAAATAAATTAATCGTGTTTAATGTAATTGTTTCAAACGGTTTCATATTCAAACTTTTAACATTATTTCAAAAAATAAATGATATTAGAAAAATGTAGAAAATCAAATAAATTTATTTGGCATTCATAATTGTCGGTGTGAAATTAGATAAATTTATTTATATTCGAATCCAAAAATAGTATTAATTATTATTTTTATTTATACTCCTAATAATATAGAAAAATTATATATAGATATTATTAAAGTTACTATACTGTTTTCATCAGCATACTGACTTTTCTTTGTATATAAAAAACTTAGAGGAACTATTATTACAAAACAAAATCAGTAATTTTTAGGGATGATAAAAATATAACGTTTCTTATAATTTTTTGCAAGCATTTCTCAAATTTTAATACCAACCTGGAGCTCACCATGCCTTAATTAGCGAAGATAAAAACATTCAATGTCTTCTGCTGCTTTGTCTCTCTCTTTTTTTTTTCTTTTTTCTTTTTTTTAAAAAAAAAAAACTGCTTTGTGTTTCTTAATTCTTATCACCATTTTTCCAATAAACTATTTCTATTCATCTGGGTCCAAATATATAAATGGCTGGCACCTAATGTATCATTATGATATTTTAAAATCCTTTTCACTACAGTGTAATATACTTTAAAAAGTATCAAGGTAGTAAAGTTTTTGAGAAATTTATTGCTATGAAGTAAGTCACACTCTATGAATACGACCTTTCTTCTTCTTCTATCTGACAAGCATAGAAGTCAAACTTAAGATTTGAGGTAATTTAAACCTAACACTTGCATCACATTGTATAAGCATATTGATTAAAAAAATTTATTAGAGGCCTAATATTCAGGTAAACTTTTTAAGTACATATATATTGTTATGATATATATGTATCTTTGGACCATTTTACAAATCGAGTACTGTGTTAACATTTTAAGAATGTTCGTGGTACTGTTTTTAAACTAATAAAAACACAACATGTTAGGTTTTTTCTACTTTGTTCTCATCGTGATACAATTTCAATACCGAGGTTAATAAATGTTACATCATTACATGTATTATGTTTTTATTAAAAATAGCATGACGAAAAGTTAAAGAATGTTAAAAATTAACCTTTTAAAGAAGTGCATGAAAACTAACATTAATGTTCCGATTTGACTTTGTGGCATCGAAAATGTGTGTTATGGTGCAAAACAGAAGTTGGAGTGGTTGAAACATGAATGTGATAATCCATTACATTTAAGGTTGGTGGGTTTTGATCCTTTTGTAACGGCGTTTTGTGTTAACATCAAACGGTCTTTACGAACCAAATTGCATGCAGGTGAGGGATTTTCAATTAATTCACGAGTTACACTTTATTTCATCTTTCAAATGCTGACCTATCTACCAGGGTACCCCAAGTGAAATTAATGGAGTTTTACACTTTCAAAACATCTTTACAATGATGAAGTCCAGATATCTTTTATAAATACTATAGCATTATAATAGAATATATAACTGTTTATTTTTTAATGAAGTGAGAGTCTTTTAATTGTCTGAAATTACCATATTTAGACTATTTTTTTATGTAAAAAAGTTAAATGGACTATTTAGAAAAAAAATTCCAAAAAAAAAGTAATGATAATCTTGAGATAAAACTGAGATGATTGAGAAAGGGAATAAAAGCATCATTGAAAATCACTGAAAACTGTGCCTTGTGTACTTGGAGATAAGTTGGTCCAGTTGGACGTGGGGGATCTCATTAAAAACAACTACACTGTGTGCTAACAAATAGCTAAATATATATATTTTTGTGTGCGTGATAACAGTTAAACCGACAAAGAAAAAAAATAACATTTTTTTTATTTCCTTTTCTATCTAATTCTCTTCTATCAAACCATTTTTATCCTTCTATTTCTACTACTTCTACTTCTTTCTATTTTTCTACCTTCCAGCATTAAAGTGTCTGTGACTAGTGTCCCACATGAAAGTGGTACGAAAAAGAGCAGAACTAAGATATGGATCCAAAGTCTTAGACATAGTTGGGATGATATATATGAAATAAAGAAAAAAAATAAAAATAAAATGAAAAAATAATTTAATTTGTCATTGTTTACTATTTAAAAAATAAATTGATTAGACATAGCAATGACATTTAAAAACGTGACTCTTGTATGAAATGTGAGCTAAAGAGACAAAAGTCCCACATGGAAACAAAAAGGGTAGCTATGGCAATGCCACTGCATTAATCAAGCTTCTCTTCCAACTCATTCCATTTAAAATCCTTTGCAGAAAAGGAGCATGTCCTTTCCACCATCATTACTTTCATAATAACTTCACCATATCCATTAATTTCTGTGCTTCCTATCTTCTACTCTGTTGTCTCCCAAACCAAATCACCATAGACCCACATGCTAGTTAGACACTGCTCTTAACTACAATTTCTTTAAGTAGTAATCATAAGTTAACCAAATAATGGGAAGGTAAAACCAAAGTGTAGTTAGTGGTGGAAATGGAAGAGTGAGGCACTGATGAATCACACAACAAAAGAAATTGAATTTGGGTCCAGTGGGGGCTAAGATAACTTTTCAACTTCACACGATTCCTTTGAACTACATTTATGCATATTATCACTCACTCTGCTTTTTCTACTTTATCTTCAAATATTTATAATTTTCTTCTTTTATCATTATTTTACTTATATTTAAACATGTTTACTCCCATTTTCCAAGATATTTTTGTTAATGATATTTATTTTCTCATAGTAATTAGTAGAGGTTATTTCACCGTTGTTTTTAAAGTGTTATATTTCTTAAAAAAACTGTTTTTTTTATTTAATTTTCATATATATTCTTACATTTCACATGATCTTTAATTAGTTTATTTTTTTATTATATCTAAAAATAATAAAATAGAAAATCTTATAAATATTTTACAGGAATTGAGGAAATTTATTGCAATTTTTTGTTTATCCAAAAAAAGCTAAACAACAGTTATAAAGGAGGTACTTTTGCAAGGTGCAAAAAGCAATTTGAGTTTTACAAGGAACTGGTTTCCATAATCACCAACCTTTCACCGACTTTTTGCTAACAAGACGACACAAAGAATGGACCACAAAGCCCAAAATTGTACATACCAATATATGATACAAAATCCTAAATAAATTTAAAAACTGTATTATAGATTACGTAATTAAAATACATTCCATATTACATAATAAAAAATCCAAAAATGTATTCTAAATTAAGTGATCCAAAATACATTTTTGAATTACACAAACCAGAAATCCAAACATGTATTATGCATTGCATTATTCAGAATATATAATCTACAATTACACAATTCAAAATTTATTTCCAAGTTTCAGTGTCCAAGCATATTCATTTTAGATACTTTCAACACCCCCATGGAGACGCAGGAAGAAGCCATTGGGTGAAAAAAGTAATTGACGATCATTCGTTCTAACTATTCAACCCATTTCAAAGAATCTATATTGGTGTAGGCATTATTCACCAACTTATGATTTCTACACTTAAATTAATTCTCCCCACATAACATGAAAACATTCTTGTATCAATATAATTTATTCAAAACGTTTTGTGGTTACTTGGAACCTTGTACTCGTCATGACATAACACTTGCATTCTCTCAGCTAGATGAATCAGAAGACAATCTTTCATGGAAAGCAATTGGATACTGTGGACCTGATCCAGAATTCAAAGCTCAGTTGAAGAACCACTTTTTGGAAGGAAAATCTAAGGGAGGAGGAGAGGATAAGGAAGATGAAGATGTTGAAGAGGTGATAGGACCCCTCTACAAAGGTCTTGTCCATCTGAATAACCCACGTGACATCACTGCAGATGCTCTAAGACGGCTTGGATTCCCCGTCTCTGTCATTCGGAGAAAGCATAAAGCTGCAGCAAACTTGTCTTCTCCTTCTTTGGTGATACAATGTGATGCTGTGGTGGTTGGTTCGGGCTCAGGGGGTGGAGTGATAGCTGGTGTTCTAGCAAAAGCTGGTTACAAAGTGTTGGTGTTGGAAAAGGGAGGGTATTCAGCAAGGAACAATCTTTCCCTTCTTGAAGGACCAACCATGGATCAAATGTACCTCAATGGTGGAATGGTTGCAAGTGATGACATGGGCATGTTCATACTTTCAGGATCCACTGTTGGTGGAGGGTCAGCGATAAACTGGTCTGCCTGCATCAAAACCCCTCAGCATGTGTGCAAGGAATGGTGTGAGAAACATGGGCTAGAGTTGTTTGAGAGTGAATTGTATAGAGAAGCCTTGGATGCTGTCTGTGACAAGATGGGAGTTCAATCTGAGATTGAAGATGAAGGATTCAACAATGCTGTCCTGAGAAAAGGGTGTCAAGAAATGGGGTATCCTGTTAATACAATTCCTAGGAATTCTTCATCAGATCATTACTGTGGCTGGTGCTGCATGGGGTGTAAGGATGGAAGGAAGAAGGGTACCTCAGAAACATGGTTGATGGACTTGGTGAAATCTGGCAATGGAGCAATTCTTCCAGGTTGTGAGGCAATAAAAGTTTTGCACAAGAAAAAGGAAGGGAGGGATAGAAAGGTTGCACGTGGAGTGGCTTTTGAATTTGAATATAAAGGGATTAAAGACATTTGTGTGGTGGAGTCCAAGGTCACAATTGTAGCATGTGGAGCACTCAGTACTCCCACATTGCTTAAAAGAAGTGGCTTAAGGAATCAGAACATTGGGAGGAACTTACATCTTCATCCAGTGACAATGGCTTGGGGCTACTTCCCGGATGAACCTGCTTCTGAGGTGTGGCCAGAGGCATATAAGAAGAGCTATGAAGGAGGGATAATGACAGCAATGTCATCGGTTGTTGCAGAGTTTGAACAATCTGGATATGGAGCAGTGATCCAAACACCTTCATTGCATCCTGGTATGTTCTCAATTGTCACCCCATGGACTTCTGGAACCGATATAAGAGATAGAATGCGAAAATTTTCTAGAACAGCTCATATATTTGCACTGGCAAGGGATAAAGGATCAGGGACTGTGGAATCACCAAGTCGTATCAGTTATACACTGGCAGGTGTAGATGAAGAGAACTTGCAGAAAGGAATTGATAAGGTGCTGAGGATTCTGGCGGCAGCTGGAGCTGAAGAAATTGGGACACATCATAATAAGGGAAGGACCTTAAATGTAAAGCAAGTGAGCTATCATGAATTTGAGAAATTTGTTAAGGAGGAAAGTTCAAGGGCACTGGCAGACCTTTCAACACCATTGTGCTCAGCACATCAGATGGGGAGTTGCAGGATGGGTTCTAATCCAAAGCAATCAGTGGTGGATCAGACAGGAGAAACATGGGAAATGGAAGACCTTTATGTGGCTGATACAAGTGTCTTTCCCACAGCTTTGGGAGTGAATCCAATGGTCACTGTTCAAGCTATTGCTTATTGCATAGCACAATCTGTTGTACAAGTTCTCAGAAGGAAAAGAAGTTAATGAGGGGAAAAAAACTTGTGCTGCTTCTGTAGCTCCAATGGTACTGAATGTTCACAGTATGGAGCAGAAAAAGCCTTGTCCAAATAATTTGGTGAGAAAAGCCATGGTTGAAATTCCAACAACTTCATGATCAATTTTACATTTTGTGCATACATTGTAATCTTAACTGCTGATTTAACTCAACAGTTATTACTGTATTTTAGCCTGTAAAGTGTCCCCACACTTTAGAGGAGTCACATCCTTACACAAGAGCAGTTCTATAAATCAGTAATAATACTCCAGTTCCAGAGATCTTCATGTCCTCACATAGCACTAAATATATTTTGACTCCTACATATCAGATAAAAGTGTAACATGCACAAAAGGGGAATCAGGAATTTTCTGACACTAATAACAACTCCATCCATCATATCATTCATATATCAAAGCTTATTGCTTTTGTTAAAAGTTTGTTAAAAGCTTGTTAAAAACATGAAACACACATACAGAAAAAGCAAATCCCTCCCAAGAGGCCACTTTAATATGCATGATATTTACGAACTCTCCAAGCAATATACTATATATGAGCAAGTGACAATATGACAGTTGACATATAAATTGAATTTTTGCCATCACAACTTGAAAATAAAATTTAGGTTATGAAGGGTAATGTATCCGGATGGAGTATGCAAGAATTACTCTTAATTTACAGACACTGGCACCCTCAAGATATATCATCACTTTTCCAAAATTTTATCCTATAATCCTCAAGATCCAAGAAAGATCCTTCAGATCAATACTTACTTTTCATGTATATCCAGTCAGACCTAAAAGCAACCTAGAATTATTGCAGCACAAAGCCAACAGCAGCCAGAAAAAGTAAAGGCATGGTAGTGAGGGTCATATTCTCATCGTGAATTGAACACATCAGAAATCCTCAATAGCATCTCTTTCACAAAAATAGCATAACCACTGCTCCTTTGTGGAGATGAGGGAAGAGAATTAAATCAAAAGAAAGCAATCATAATCTCAACATTTAACATATAATCCGCAATAGTTTTCTCCCTGCTTACTCTAGTTAGTACTAATGTTGTCTTCACATAACATTTTCATTTGGTTTTACATGAAGGAAGTCTGATTCTCAATTATCTTTCATGGCAATCAGACATTATTCCTTGTGTGACATTGTGCCAGACACCTTACTAAAAAAATGGAAATGGCATCACGTAAGCACGTCACATCTAACAAGGAAAAGTTCCCAAACAAATGTTCATGTGAAGTGATATCAGCAGCTAACTAGGATAAGATATTCTTCTCATGTTGTTACAGCTAAACCCCCAAAACCTCAATAATGTACTTAAAAAAGGCTAAAGCCTTAAACACACTCTAATATGCAAGTTTATGATCTCCGAGTCAGCACTTTCGCAAAAATAAACAAACTAAAAAAATCGTTAATTACCAATTACTCAACCAGTAGCAAATTTCAATGGGGAACTGCCTTTTTACCTTCAAAATCACAATAAACAGACACACAAGGTAAGCAATTCTAACTGGGCAGCACTCAGAAAAAGTATCCCTATCTGGTTTTGGTGAGGGGCCGCTATCACTGAAATTTGATGTGGCTCTTTCAAATTAGAGTGAAAGTAGTGCCGTACCATTTGATAACTTGATACCCCTGCAATCGTCATGAAAAAAAAAAAAAAGACATTTTGAGTTCGTTTTCTTCCTCTCTGGGAAGGTGCAGGAACAAGAAAAGCACAGCGTGACCCAGATCAACATGGAAGGAAAAAAAAAGGCGCAAATTAATATTCTCCCAGCACCCATTTGTAATGTTTATTAATATTTTAAACGCAAGTCCCAAAAGCTAATAAAGCTACAATTTTTAACTCTGCGAATCCACACGCAGTTTGAATTGGGAATAGGGTTTCAACAATTAAACAAGTCCAGGTCAAATTTAAACGGAGCTCACGATGTGAAGAATAATATTAGTACAACGTTAATTGATGATGATTACAACCCACATGTCTTCACAGGAATCGAATCCGGGCCTTCAAAAGAGTGAATATTTGAGGAAACGTCAAAGAAAGAGCCTTGAAACAGAAGAGGGTAATCATGCCAATTACAATTACCATAGGTAACAACACTGGCACCTTAATTTTAATCAATTTTGCAATTCATGTCAATGGGGCCCCACAAACACCTCAAAGAGATAAGAAACTTCTATCTGTCATTTGGGTTTAAACGTCGGAAATGGAAATGGGAATAAAGACTTTTCTTTTCTCATGAAAAGTGGCATAAAGAGAACCCTCACCGCATAAACCGATAGAAGAGAAGAGAAGCTTACCTATGAAAGTGGCAAGTAATTATATGTGTGTATACTTGTTAATACAGATAAAGTAGAGAAAAATAGGAAACTTCCTTGCTAGTCCTTAACAGCATCATTGAGAAAAATTGACCATTCTAGACAGATGATTGTTGTTTATATGTTATATTAAAAATTTGTGCAATTTATATCGCCAAATTGGTCTTATTCTTGGTGTCTATCTCTATCCTGGTAAAGAGCCATTTCAGCAAGCGGTTGACTAACTAGAAAACAAATGGGAAAGGTTGAGCTGGTTTTTCCCAATTCAGGATATATGCAGTTAGGAATGGTATCTCCTTCAAAACAATGAGATACACATTGGGAAGGAAGTCTCAACAACTACAAAGGAAGGGACTCAAAGAAGAGGGAGATGACCAAGACATTGAAGGCACCAAGTCATCTCTCTATTTGAGTAACTTCCAAGAGTTATTCCCTCTTCTCTCTTCTCTGGTGTCTTCACAGAATCAACCAACCCACCATGGAGGAAAGTCCTTCTAAATTCAAATTCACATTCATCTTCTTCATCATCGTCTCCCTCTCTCTTGGCTTGGTTTCCTTCTCCTTGTGCATGGTCTCTGAGATTACGAGGAACAAGGTGCATAATGTGTTCATGTTCTACACTTGAATTAAGACCTTGCTTTTAAAAGTTTTTGCCTTTTTTGTTTTCTGAGACTGGTTTTGAATTCTGATGCTTTGTTTTGTAGAAGGGGGATCTCAGATGGAATGGGAAACTGTGTCATTTACCATCAAGTCCAGCGTTTGGATTGGGTATTGCATCATTGGTTTGTTTAGCTTTGGTCCAGAGCATTGGGAATTCTATATTGTTCAAGAATTGTTGTTCAGGAGGGAAAAGAAACGAACGGTTTAAGATACCTATTGTTGCAAGGATTCTGCTTTTGATCTCTTGGTAAGTTAATAATCTTTTTCACATATGTTCCTAGTTGTTAGCACATCACATTCAGCAATCATAGATTATGGAAACAACACAGTTTGTTTGCTTGATTATTGGCTTGTGCATTGTCATCATTTACCAGTTAGAATGGACATATTTGCTCTAAAACAAAGTTTGGTTTTTGTAACCACATTATAGAAAGTGGACATATCACCATCCAATCTAGTTGCAAAACCGATTTTTCTTTCTTCGGGTTTGTATTGATTTTAACAATAAAATAAAGACTATCATTTTCATAAACTGTGTGCCATGCCATGTGGTTTTCCATTATTGGCCACAGGCTGGCAAGTTGAATCATTTTCAGTATGAAGACTGCATAGCTAGAAAAGAAGGGGAGGATTGGAGATGTGGAATTAACAGATTGCCAGTCTGTTCTTCAAAAACCTATAAACATAGAATCTTGTATGGTAACTCTTAATATCAGGAATTGAAAAAATAATAATAATAACAAATGTTTGAGAATTGAATTATACTTTTTCCTTTGAAACACGCCAACTATAAGTCTAACATTGGTGTGGATTATGCTTGGCAGGGTTGGCTTTGGAATTGCAGTTATTTTATTAATTGCTGCCACAAGCATGAGCAAAAGGCAACCATATGGGGAAGGGTGGCTGAATGGTGAATGCTACCTTATCAAAAAAGGGACTTATGCTGGTTTAGCAGTATTGATTTTAGTTACAGTGGGATCATTAATTGGTTCAGCTTTGTTAACAATGAAGAGCAATACGGCAGATCAGGGTCACAAAATACACGCACAAACGGGTGATGCTAGGGACTGAAGAATTTGTACATGGAAACCATATTGTAAAAAATACAGAGTTGGAGTTTTGGTGCAAAGCAAGAAGCTATAAAATGGATTGAGGATCATCAAGTACCATAGAAAGAAGAAGCCTAAGATGTTGCATAGAGAAAATGGGAGACCAAGGAGAGGCTTCCAAAGTAATCCTAATCTTTGGAAGTGGAAGAAAGGTGGTGGAGGCCACAAAAAGTGTTTAAATTGTTTGTCAAATGTCCCGAGGAATAACATTTTTTTTTTCGACTTAGATGATACGAAAGAGACATTTCTTTTCTATACATTCTCCCCGAGGTAGAAACTGCCTCATACAGGAACTCATTTTGGATCCCACCTGCATAGTTAATAATTGTTTTATACGTACAGTTTTCATCTGCTTAGTTGTTCGCATCGTTTTATCTAATTTTAAACCATTTCTACCAGTTGTAGCCATCGTGTTCTATAATTTTTAAATAAAGTCTGGGAGTCGCAGGCCAGACAAGGAATGATAATTTTGCCCCTAAAATATTGGCAAATTGATTCATGTATTTCCTCAATTTGAACCCTGCCCCCAATGATTTTTAAAACGATTATTTTATCCTTTTTTTTAAGTAACTTATCGTTTATTTATTCTAAAAAATTTTCTGGAACATATTTTTCAAATTTTATGAAATACATATGTTTTTTGAAATAGGATCAAATTTCTTAAACAATATTTTATTAATAAATTTTTAAAATGTATGAAATACATTCCTAAACAAGCTTTTTAGACCAAACTTTCTAGAACTTATTAACTACATTCAATACTTTCTTGAATACAATTTTAAGAATAAGTTTTCTGGAATAAACTTTCCAGACTATATTTTATATACGACGAGTTCTTCCTGCACCCTAATACATTCTTCCTGCACCCTAATAAAAAAAATTTAATACCATAATTGCTCTTATATGAGAACCGGATGGCCTGCTCATTCGGTTGTCAATTTTTTTTCAAATGACAATCGAATGGGGGTGTCATCCGATTCTCATTTCCAAATCAAAATGATAACCGGATGAAACTCATCCTGTTCTCATAATCCAAATCAAAAACAGATTAATTTTTTTGATTTGGACTATGACAACCGGATGGGTTTCATCCGGTTATCATTTTGATTTGGAAATGAGAACCGGATGACACTCCAATCCGGTTGTCATTTGAAAAAAAATTGACAACCGGATGGAGGTGTCATCCGGTTCTCATATAAGAGTAATTATGGTATTAAGATTTTTTATTAGGGTGCAAGAAAAACGTATTAGAGTGCAGAAAGAACTCGTCTTTATATATTTTAGAAAAAATGAAAAGAAGCCCACGGGTCAATTCGATTGTTTCACCCTAGTGTTACCGATCATTTCATCCAACTGTTGAGGTGCATGTTAAAAAATGGGGGAAGTAATTGCTGAAAAATATATACGATTCTCGAAACAACCAGGCCGAATCAATTTCTTTCCTTAGGGAGGCCAGGCCCAAGAGTGAGAACAAAATTCAAATCTTAATAATTAGATCACTAATTCACCTAAAAATAATTGTTAGGGCTTTTTATATCAATTTAAAAAAACTAATTGTTGTAATTTCAGAGAAACATAAGTTCACAATCACATTCTGAATTCCAAAGTTCGGCTTACAGAACAAGGGATTTCTTAGTGTATCTTCTTATTTCAGAATTTAAATTCCAAAAATTATATTTCGAAAAGAAAGAGACTCAAAAAACAATATATAAGGTGTATATAGAAGAAATATTCAATTAGCAACCGTTTATCATGGCACTACAATTACACAAATTTCAACCGATCAAGTTTAATAGTAAGCGTAATTTGAACTAAACTAATCAACAATCTTCTAGAGACGCAAGTGATCACAGCTAAACGACTGCCAGCTTAAAACAATCAAAATTCTGGTAAAAGGTCTACGGAATAAAGTCTAGCACTCCTGTTCACTTAGTACGAGATCCTTACTTACCAAGAGAATGCCAGGTCTGAAAAATTAATTTCTAAAATTAAAATAAAATATATATTCCTAAAATTTATAATTTTGTTACATCTTAATCTTAAAATAAATCACTATGGGTCATTCATGATGAGACCGCAAGAGTCCTATTACAAAAAGACAATTTTTTTTTCACCTCCATACCTTTTCCTGCACTTCCATAAAATAATTTAATTCTCAAAATACCTATGTTGAAATAATTAAAATGATCTTGAGGTGTCATTCAATTGTTATTTACAAAATCCAGTTCACATTTTTTGTTTCAAAATATAAACCGAATGAAATATCATCTAATTATTATTTATAAAACAAAATAATTGAATGACACCTCATCCGATTCATAAACTCCCAAATCGACAACACCACGGTTAACCATCAAATATCACCTAAATTATCAAATTAACTATTCAAATCTACAATATATCTCATAAATTTTTTATAAACATCAAACATTACTTACCTACAACTTTATTGAAGATTTTGTCAAAAACATAACCTAGAACGGTGATGGATAGGAAAATACTCCACATATGAGATTACGAAAGTAAAAGGAATAAAGGACAATATTAACTTTTTTTAATTTTTAAGTAAAACTATATGAATAATTTCGTATTGATTAAGGTGTAGGAAAAGGACACGGAGGTGAAGAATTCGTCTTTACAAAAAGTTAAAACTCTGATTTTTCAGAACATCGCATATCAAACCAGACACGTACACCACGTTGCTCATTTTCAATCAAAGTTTAATAGAGAAAATCTAGCCGCCCTTGTCGCAAACGCCAGCTTCAGTTGTCATAACAAAGAAATCTGCCCATCGGTGCTTACAAAGACTAGACTAAACAAAATTACTCATTTCCACACATCTCACATTCTCTCAATCAAACCTCGATTGGTCCCCTCCCCTCTCCATTTTCATCATCAACACCGCACACCATTCAGGTGATTGAGAGACGTAATAATAATGCTACAAAATAACATTTACCCTAAATATAATCCATGATAAAATCGATGGCATCTAAATGAATTCCCAAAGATATCGAAAAAGTGGCAACATAGAAATATAGTCCAGCCACTATACGCTAGAAAACAAATAAACTTCATAAAACGTTTTCTTTAGATTCCCATATTACAAAGGCAATATCACCGTGATATATATGTATGTGTGTGTATATATATAGTAATGTAAAAATTTTTATCAGCATTGTAAAAGTTATCATTAGCATAAATCTTATCATCCATAAAGGTCACTAGGACTCGCTAACAATGGCTATGTATGCTCCAAAAGATGTTAATTTTTTAATAGAGGGGGCAAGGGAGAGAAAATTGATTCATTGTAAAAGCAAGAGTTCTTCTGGCTACTGATTGGTATATAGAATTATGGACAGCAATTACTTGAAACGTCAAACGCCAGTTCATGAGCTAAAAAAACATGAAAATGGCGGTCATTTCTAAGTTTGATATTCCAGACTCCACCTGCGAAAGTTCCAAAAGCATGTTAACATCATTGATATAAAGACAAAGATCACACAGCAAACATTGGCAAACTTTGAGAGGAGTTTTGGAAAACAGGAGATAAACAGAAAATCCCGATACCACTAGAGAGGAAAGTTTGGACCACGCCCTCTCCCACCATAGCCGTAACCCCTTCCTCCCCAATTATACGAGCCCCTGAAATTCACACCCCGTCCAGCACCATAACTAAAATTATGCCTCTGCTGGAAATTGCCAAATGTCTGAAAAGGAAATGGATAAACAATACATCAAAATTACATTGCAGTTTATGGATAATTTCATGTCCAGAAATTTCAGTTCTTAATCAGTTTGCTGACCTCCGTATCCTGTTTCATTCTCTCAGAGAAACGATTTTGTCCGTTCCTTGATCCACGGGTCAAAGAGTTACATGAAATTGTGTCAAAAAAGTCGTCTTTCTTGTATGCTGACTGCAAGGAAAGGCGGGAATAAAAGATTTATTCAAGCTCAAAGAAAATTTGCTTTAAGGTGCCAAAAATCACATGGTCTACAACTTCGGTGTTTACTCCATCCATTTCAAAAGGGAAAGAAATTCCCATCAAAGGAAAACATTATGAGTCCTACCTTATGGTTTGGTACCATATCATGATATTCCCTGCCACCCAAATTGAGAGAAGTATTATCCTGTACTCCCTCTATTGTGGTTGCCTTTCCAAGAGCTCCCCATACTTCATCCTTTCTGAACTTTTCATTCATGGCCTCAAAATCAAACTCTTCAGTGAATTGTGGAGCTGTGTATTGAGGCTGCAAAAATCAACAACAAATGATTTACATGTATATAAAAGTATATATAACTATACTAAAAAGAGAGCTAATGCATGACCACTTAGTGGATCTGGAGAGGGTAGATATATGAAGATTTACCCTCTGTAACCTACACTTCTCAAGGCAGCAATCTTATGGTTGTGTTAAGTCTTGCCCCTGATATTATTTTATTATAATATTTAAATATACTAGTTATCTGCCATAGTTTGCTAGCATGTGATCTGGTAGTTACATGCTTCTAGTAGTGGAAACTGCCTCTGCTCACAAGATAATAGGCCATGTGCATTTGACCCTCAGACTCCACAATGGTGGGAACCGCATGCACAAAGCCATACTTTATAAGTTATTCAAGTAGCGGAATTTATCCAAATTGGTTACTTAACATCAACTTTCTAATTGCAAAGTAAAAATTACCCAGCGTAGGTCCCAAAATGGTGAAACGAATAGTATTCAATACCAAAGTTAGCAGTGCTTTTTCTCCTACTAAGAAATTAGAATATGCAAAACTACAATAAACTAAGATGCATGCAACCCACAAAAATTAAACTTAAATACCTATTTTTGTGACTAATTTGAAAAGGAAAATGCAGCTTCCAGATGCGCTTAGAGAACAAGAAATATTCTCTACGTTCAAGGAAACAGTCTTCACAAATCAATTGGACGATGCTTAAATTTAAACACTTCGCTTGAGAACAATGCGATTGGCAACTTTAAGCCATTCTATGTTCACTTACAACCCGAGAAGTGACTGAACAAACAAGAATTTAGTAAAATTTTACAGGCACAACTAATAGACAAAGCTATGTTAGCCTGTTAATTTGGTATATGAGCAGGACATGAAATTTTAATTATCTCCTCATCAAATATCCATTTTTCCTGTCCCTCAAATGCAGAATTCCAGGTTAAGGTAAGAATATCCTTATCTATTACAGTCCCTATCCCCAACCTATAAAATCTTTAATTCAATATTTTTGAAGATCTCACGTCACATAGATATAGACAAATTATAGTATATAAATAGATGCAATTACAAGTTGGTTTTATAAATTTGAGTTAATTTTAAATTTCACTTTCTAAAATGGTATCAAAGTATTTTTAAAAACTTTGTTGGCCCAGTAAACTCACTGTCTCCAAGTTCGTGTTTACTGTTGCAGTGCCACCTCAAGAGAGGTTTCTAACAAGCACCATTTTCTCCACGAATACAATATAGAGTGGTTGAGATCCTAGGTTTGTGTATTTTTATGTATTGAAAGTCTTCCTAACAGGACTTTTAGGTAAGTGTGTTCTTTGACAAGGTACTCATGATTAAGAAAATGTTTAGACACAAGGGAAAGTGTAACAATGTGAAAGTGAGGAGCAATATATAAAGAAAAAGTTGCAAACCATTGTCTGAAGGTTTTGATTGAAGATTATGTCATGGTCTCTTATGGGTTTGTTCATAACTCATGTCGAATCAACCCGGTGTTTCCTCTTGAAGAACCAAACAAGTGATACCAAAGCCTATCCTAACAACGTTTCTTAGACCTATTGTGCCACACACTAGACAAATATTTATTCTCATGCTCGATATGTTCAATCTTGGATTCGAGGAAGTACGTTAGAGATCTTATATTAATTAGAGATATGTTCAAACTATAGTATATAAGTAAGTACAAACCTTACATTACAAGTCGGCATTGTGAAATTGAATTAGACTTAAAGTCTACTTTTTAATAAATAAAAAATCCAAACAACAATAAAATATCAAGTAAACACAAAACCATGTAAGGTTGAGCCATTCCTCATAAATATTTTAAACTATTCTTCATACTCCTATCGGAATTAAGAAACTACTCATTATATACAACAGTTTGTATGCAATTGTGATTCAAAAAAACAGATCAAAAATAGAAGCCATATAAAAGTATCATGCCTTGCCTTACCCAACCTGCACCAGTCCCACAAAGAGCATATGATTAAATTTTCTAACCTTTTGAACTGAAGTAGGTAGTGGAAGCAGTGGTGCCTGAGATGCTGGAAATGGCATTAATGCAGAGGAACCAAAGGATGTTAGATTCGAACAACCCATACCCTTCTGATTAGGGTACAAATTTTGTGTTGTAGACAATAAATGTTCTCTAGGATTTGCAAATTGATCTGGAGTTAACAAAGATGGTGGTGTTGGCAAGGGACCTGAAGTAGAATCTACAAATGAAGGAGCAGAATGTCGAGGATGAATTGGCCTTGGGTCAGGACAAATGTCTTGAAAAGGTGAAGAAAACTGAGGCACGTTTGATTCGTCAATAGTCATGGATGCAGAATATGGCACGGGTATCTTAGTAGACAAAAGGGACGGAACATCAAGAGAATCAGAATTTTTTAAAGAGGTAAGAGAATGCGAATGAGTCAGATTAACAAGAGAAGAAGTCGTGGCAGAAGATACAGGTAGACCAGACTCTGAAAAACCTGTCCATCCCCCTTTTGTAGGTAACTGAGTTTCTGCATTTTTCATCTGATTCTGCATAGCTACGGATGCTGTCATTGATGGGGAGTAAAGGGAACTAGATTGTAGCAGAGAATGAGAACCACGGCTAGATGTATCACTAGGCCCTTGCCAATACATTGCTGAAGAAAAAGATGCATTACTAGCAACTTGAGTAGCAGCAGATGAATTTGAAGGTCCCAGGTCAGTTACCGACTGATAAGAAGGAAACCCAACAGGAAAGGGTTTACTAGACATAGCAGGGGTATCTTGCCTTTGAATTGATACTGTCAAATTTCTACCGCCAACTGAGGCCACAGGAGAACTTGGGGACCCAGAATATTGTGACTGAAACAAAAAAGACAAACAATTTAAAAAAAAACAGTAATGTCATTGAAAAGTGTACGATTTCAGAATGCAAATTATTTTCGTGTTGTCCTTTAACACAGGTACCTGAATAATAGCTGGATCACTAAAAACCTGCTCTTCTGATTTAGAAGATGTGGAGGGTGACTTGATCTGCAAATTCTGAAAGGGCAAAATTCATAAGAACATGCACAGCTTAAATAAGCATAGCAGGCATGTATACAAGAAAGCTCTTGTGACCAAATGGTTGTTTGGCTGCAATTGATAGGGATTCACAAATACATATGCACCCTACAATAACATTATTTAAAGAAATAAGTCAACAGCTTCAGATTACTGTTTCGTGGAGTGCATTCTATTATGCTCTACTTTTAGTTGTTGTGTTCTAGACTTTCAGATTAGATTTGTCAATTCTTAATTTCTCAGAATGTTGCTCCGTATAGAACATTAGGACCGCTCACAACTAATGAGGAGCAAAGATGCCAAATAAGCCATTATTATGAAGCCAGGCAGGTGAAATTTAATGAGAAAAAAACAGAAACAAAAACAATCTTGTTGGTGAGGGTTTACTACACTGCATATCAAGTCACCACTGACCAAAACATGATCAAATTAGACGAGAAATGGTAGAATAGAAATATTACTACTCAAAGCCTTCAAAATCTATCAATTTCACCAAAACATGAGCTTGAGCAATATTGCAATCGAAAACAATGCACATTAGTGGAAATGTCTATTATGTGAAAGATTTGTTTAATGAAAACTTGTTGAAGAATAAATGACAAGTTAAAACATTAAAGCCCCAATCAAAAATCGTTCATAAACCGTACAGATGCGTTAGAACCCTTAAACCAAGATATATAACAGCTATACAACAACACTAACCACGCCTTATTCTGCTTGGTGAGGTGAGATACTTCACAGCTTTAAGAAAACATACCAGATCACAATAATATTTACATATCATATCAGTTAAACAATAATGCTATAATTACCTTAATGTCACTTCCTCGGAAAAGAATGTATTCATAAACCTTATCGCTTGGAGGAATTTGCGTGCCATCCTTTCTTCTCCCCTCCGTTCCATAAGATGTAACTGCAATGTTGTATCAGAAGAACTTCCATGTTAGAAAGAAACTTTCACATTAAAGAAATACAATTTTTAGAAGAATGGAACTAGAGGACTTGGATATCCACATAATGAAGTTCATATTTTGGAAATTTAAATAAAAGCATACGATAAATTTAACGTGGTTCAACAACTCAAGTCCTACATCTACGAATACTTAACAAAAGTATTATTATTGACAAAAACTCCAAACCTTCTTGTGCAAACTTCCTCACAAAAATTGTAAACTCTCTCATGACACACACACAACCTACCCAAGTCTCCAAGAGACTTATTGAGTTGTGGTAACAACTCTCAAATCATACTATACATTTTTATAATAGTTTCTTATTTTTTTTTTTTTTCCTTCTTTCATATTACTCAATGTGTGACTTTGGTAAACACCCAATAAATATCCTTCCTCCACCAAAAGTCTAACATTTGACATTCTGCTAACAAATCTGCTTGGACTGCTCTTGCCACTAGTGACCTACAAGACTCATCAACGATAACAGTCCTTTTCCGTTGTCAGTCCTCACTGCCTTGCGCCTCATAATTGTTGTCGACAGCTTCCACGTCATTGCCACTAGCAACTTGCTGATACTCAAGTTGTGGAATTCATCACCAGCACCACCTCAGCCAAGCAAACCCCACCACCACACGTGCATCAGCGAAGTCATTGCATAAATAAATAAATAAAAGCATCAACACTAACCTCTCTTCTAGTTGAAGCACGCCCACAAATAAGAGGTTAAATTTAAATAAAAGCACACAATAAATTTAATATGTTTCAATACCTCAAGTCCAAACACTCAACAAAAGTATAATTACGCAAGAATCAATTTTTCTGGCAAAAACTGCAAACTTTCTCGTGCAATTTTTCCAACAAGAATTGCAAACCCTCTCATGAGAGACAACTACCCGAGTCTCTAAGAAACTTATTGCGTTATTAACTCTCAATTTTATAGTAGTTTCCTATTTTTTCCCTTCTTTCATATTACTACTCAATGTTGGACTTTGAGTAAAACTCACTAACACAAAATCCAAACAAGGACAATCATATAATACCTAACTTGCATTAATGCCCATTAAATTAAAACATACTATCAAATATCAATAGAGTCATAACTCATTTCATCTAGAAAAAGGCCACCTATATACAAATTGATTGAGATACCCGATGATCCAGAGAACTTGAAGAGGTGTTGTTCATAAAAAACAAACCATGTTTTTCCATTATGGAAAGACATAAACATAGGGGTTTACAAAAAAGCAGATAGAGGAGGAAATTCTAGCATGGAGCCTGCGGAAAAAGGTGTAGAGTGTAGACAACAAATTGATAAATATCACCAGTCTAAAATGTCATAGAATTCAGACCAAGGGCAAACTGTCAAAAGGAAGAACTATGATTAATATGATTCTGTTGTAAATTTATCCCGTAGGAGCTAGGACAATGGCAGTAACTCCAAGTCCAAAATTTTGTACTAAAAGAGAAGACAAAATAGTGTCACCATCTACCTATTAAATCCGCAATGTCCATCCATCCATGGCCAGCATTTTAGGCATTAGGCCAGTACTATTAACCTAAGCAAAATTATAAGTAATTCCAAATAGTGTCACTAATGTTTTAAATTGCGTTCACGGTTTCATCAATTTCCCTAATATTGCAAACAAACGCCGCCGCAATTGCAGTTTAAAACACCTCAAAAACATTGATGCTGCGGCCAAACTCGTGGTTGCATTGAAATCCATTTTTCTAAATCCTCGTTTCCATCCACATTATCTTCCTATAGAATAAAGCTAAAGTTCCATCATCAAGCAGGCCTTAACTTGTACAATCAAATCACCAACGAACCATTTCTCATCGTATCAAATCCAGCGTCGGAAAACGAAGCTCTGAAATCCAAAATACTCAAACAAAGCACCGTTGCATCGTCGACAATCACAAAACATAAAATACGGTGATTCCGCCGCAATGTAAGGAAACTGAACGTTACGTTAACGGCTGACGTACCGTTCTTCAAGCCGATGGTGGACTCCAGGACGTTAAGGAAATAGAGAACGCCCTCGTAGCGAATCTCGCACTTCGAAATCAAGCTTATGAAGCAGCCAATGAAGGACTCCGCGGAATTGGACAGAGCAGTCGAAGGACCGTTGGCGCCAAATTCACTCGCCATGTAGCGTGGCACGGACGTGGAAGCGGAAGCTGGTTTGCGATCACTGTGGAGAGAACGAAAACGACGATGAAGGGAAAATGAAGGAAAATTTTGCTCCGTGTTACGCTTCTAACATTAGGGTTTCTCTTTCTCTGTATCGGTTTAAATGGCTGTTTCTTGCTTCTTCCTTGCCTCGCGCGGATGTTGCATTTGTGAAAAAGTTGCACTCAAGGGACAAAACAATGACAAAATAACGCTTCGATGAGCAATACGAAGAGTTTTCCTTTTTTCACATTCTCCCTTCAAATATAAGTTTTTTTTTTCTTAATTCTGGTTCAATTTTGTATGAAAATTCTCACAATGGATAAAGGAAATTTTTTAATCTCATTAATTTTTATGACACGCATCATGTGAGCTCGTTTTTAGTTATAATCTTATTGTACTGAAAATCATGATATAGAGCTCGTTTTTAGTTATAATTTTATTGTACTGAAAATCATGATATAGATTGAAATTGTGGCATCGTAACCTAAGATATTCACATCTAATTAAATTGTGTACGACACACACAAAACATAGATATTAACAATGAATACGGTGAATTAACTTTTCAAAAGTTAATTTCATTTGATATCTTATAAAAAAATTGCGTTAAATAATATAAATTGAGATATTTTAATTACGTTAATTATTTTTAAGTTGTATTTACATTAAGGAAGGAATTCTTTATATTTTAAATCACTTTATTTAGTAAATTCTTTTGGGTTAAGGAAAATATACAGTGAGTAATACTCACTAAAGATCTAACATATATTTATATTCACATGTAATTATTATTGTGTACAATAAAAAAAATAAGTATAAACAATAAATATGTTCGTGTTGTTTTCCAATTTAAGTTAAAATTATAGTTTGACATTTAGCAAAATCTAAATTAGTATGAATTACTAACCAAATAACAAAATATAATATAATATATATGTGTGTAAATTATGTTTACTGTCGCAAGATAGAAAAATTAAAAAAAAATACATTATCATCAAACATTTTGTATTAGTTTAGTTTTTTATAAAAGGTAAAATATTTGCTATGTGTATTTATTGCTAACAATCTTGTATAGTTTAATAATGTGACTAATAATGTATTAATTGATTAACAACTTTAACAGTGAAGTTCACATAGTTTGTTAGGGTTGGTTAAAACATGTGATTTAATAAACAAATTGAGATATAAGGATATATCAAAGGTTAAATTGTTGTAAAAATGGAATGATGGAAAATTTGATAATCTTTAAGAGTTTATTAGTGATATATGTGCACTTGATATGTGTAATTTTAATACAAGATAAAAATTTAAAGTTTAAGTATATCTTGAAGAAGTGGTGTTGTTAATAAGGCCAACTAATTTGGAATAACACTTAGTGAATGATGTTAATAAACATAGAAAAGCAATTAACATTGTCATTTTAAATGATAATGGAGAAAAGGTCGATGTAATTGACGTTAAAATGTAACAAAGAATAATCTCAAGATGAAAAAGTGAGTAGCTCACACAACAACCAAGATAATTAAAAATAAAAATAATAAAATAATAAAAAGTTAAAGTTTGAAGACAATTACCACAAGTTCAATGATTAGGATAATTATCCTAAAGAAGTATAGAACAGACAAATAAATGGTGATAATAAAGATGTCGAATTAAATCTTGATGATCCAATGTTTGATTTGGAAGCAAATTATGACACTAAATATGCGAATTTTGATTTTGAGATAACAAATAATGATTTATCTCCAAATGAGATAAAGTTATTTCAACATTAACACATGTATCAACTTCAAATGGACACTTAAGAAAAAGTTTTTATTACTATATTAGTTTTAAAATGTTTTATAATATTTTGTTATAGATAGAAAGAAAATTGAGTATAAAAAATTTACAAAATCATAGACTAGATCGTATGAACGAATGGTTTCCATACAAATTTTATTTGTAATATTAAAGAAAAACATAGTTTCCCTTTGAAAACTAACAAGTCCAACCATACTTGTCCAATGGTGTTTTAGAACTATAGCCTAACAACAAAATAGATATCAAGGATTTTCATGGCTATGTTTAGATCAAATCAAAGGATAACATTAACAAAGTTAGTTTATGATGTGGAGGAGATACTTTCAATTTATGTCAAAAGGTGAACCCATAATTATTAATATTGAACTAATAATGGCAGATGTAATGTTGTAATGTTATTATATGGTACTTTAAGTTATGTAGTTACTTTGTTGAGTTAAAGAAAAGTCAAAATACATGTTTTTAGACCAAAACATACTCTTAAACTAAACATTCGATTCATTCTATATGCTCGAAAAATTGTAAGAAAATTTCCATTTAGAGTTGTAAATTATTCATTTTCATCAACGGATGTCCTCCTAAAACAAAACATGGAGGACAACTTTTTTATTCTAATAGGTCACGACATTGATGACCATTTTCTCTCAAAAACAATGATAATAAAAGAGACTAAAAGTAAAGGAAGTTAGAATTAGTCTATGTAAAACCTACCTAAAAACATTAGTGACATTGAATCAAAAAGTGAACCTTCATGTTTAGTTAAAAAAATAATAATATAATACACTTAGTTGCCATGTCATTTCAAGTCTAGTAATTTGCTATTTGTTTTCAAATTCAATTGACTAAAACCTATCTAACAATCATTATATTAATAAGGATTAGTGTATATCTTACAACATGGTATCATATATTGAACATGGGATTATACTTGTGTCATTTATATAACAATTTCAAAAAGAATAATTGGTGGAGACATAAACAAGAGCTTCAAAGACTACATATATTAAATTGTTTGTAAAAGAAGAAGTAAATCAAATAAAAAAAATATATTGATGGTAAATAATCAAATAATGAAAATACTACATGATGCATACACGTTGAATGTTTGTTCTAAACATGAAGTGATAATAAGTAACATGTTAAAGTAATTTATATATTTTTGTATATTATATATATATATATATATATATATATATAATTAGGGTTTATAATAGATTTGAATATTAAATTGCATTGTTATATTATTTTGAATATTGTTGAAATCCTTTATAATGCCATTTTAAAAAGATTATAGTATAAAAAATATGTTTATGTTAATAAAAAATAAATTATATAAAGAATTATGTTTAACTAATTTGTCTAATAAATAAAGCATAATTATAGTTTAAGACTGATAGCATTAAAATAGTACACGATTATGGAAGATTAATACATACAAACACTAAAATATTCAATATTATGCTCACCTATTATATTAAATTATGGTAGAGTGAGTGAGACAATTCAATAATAAATATTAACAATGTAAAAGTTACCATTAATTATAAAGAAATATTGTATACATTTTAAAATAACATTATAAAAGTTAAAAAAATGGTATATAAAATTATTTAAACTTGAAAACGTAGGGTGTAGAAGGAAACGCCCACACACAAGATATAGCCATAAAATCTATACTCTCTATGACCCATGCCAATCATTGATTCCACCTCTAAGGATGTAATATTGCCTTGACCCATAAATGCAAGTGTGTTTTGGGTACTGTAATTAATATTTGTTTAGAAATAAAAATTATTACCTAGATCATATAATATATACTGTAATTAATGCATTTTTATAAAAAAAAAATATTTGCTAATTTCTTTATGGATACACTTTAGTAAATTAACCATAGCGATGTGATTTTATTGGTGTAGGAGGAGGTGAGGGTTGTATCCTCGTGAAACCCGTGCAAGTTTTGCTAATAGTTTTGTTTGTTATCATCTTTTTTTTTTCTTTTGTTCTTTTCTCAACACAATTCAGTATCACCAGAGCACTAATCTGATTAGCTCTGTCCCAAAAAAAAAAACGACATTGTAATTTTTGTCGATGGATGTCACAAAAAAGTAAGCTACACTTATTTTTTTATAAATATTTATTATTAGTAAATTTATTATATATGATTTTTTGAGTCCGAATAAATTTCATATAAAACATGAGTTCATATATTGTGTTTTTGATGTCAGGTAGATATTGAATTCAAATTTAAAACGGTCTCTTTGTTTTTATTTTTTTCCTGAAAATGAGTAATTATTTACAATTTTTAAAATTGTTTTTTTTAATATGAATTTGAATAAATAGTAATTGGAAAGAATTTATTGTCCAATCTACAATTTTATTTTTATAGTAATAATTTATCTTTTTTAAGTTGTCACTTAAATTATGATTTTACTTTTTCTTTATAATAAAGTGATGATTTAAATAATAACTTCAGTTCAGTTTTTAAACTTTTGTAGATTACTTTTATATATATATATATATATATATATATATATATATTAATTATAAAAATATAATTAATAAATTTAAAACATAAAATAATGTATAATGTAATTATTAACATAAAAATTAAAATTATAGATATAATTAATAAAATATTTGATTTATATTTATTAATTATAATAGTGATATTTTTAGAGCTATGGTTTAATTACTTAAATTTTCAAGGTATAATTTATTTTTTTAAGATGATAAATGTTTTTAATTTAGACCTATGTTTATTATGTAATTAAAATAAACCTTTGTCACGAGATTCAGAAAATAAGGAGAAAAATTTATTGAAAGTATATTTTTTAATGAAATGGTATAGTTAAATTTAATTTACACCTAGACTCAACATTTTCCTCAATCAACAAGGTATCATTATAATCTAAAGTGAACCTATACACTACCCTGTCATACAATATTTCAGGGTATTATACCACATTTATATGAATTTAAAAGATAAATCTTCACTTTATCCCATCCAAATATACAATGGGTAGAAGAGATTAATTTTCAAATTATGATTTATTTAACCTAACCCTACTTAGATGCAATTATCGCAATTATCTAAAACATTTGAATTGTAGCTTTGAATTGAACTTTTTTCCACAAATAATATAAATTATGATGCATTTCTTTCTCATTTGACCCATGAAACTATAAAACACTTTTTAAATCTGTATAGGTCTTGTTAACGTGAATTAATATCTTTCATTTGAATAGGTAAAAAATAAATATTTTAATAAATAAGTAAAAGTGGTAGTTCTAATTGTCATATATACATTAACTATGTTTGTAATATATTTTATATGCATACTTTGGTAGTAATATCGAATAAAAGAATTATATAATTAGAAACTAAAAAATATAATTTATACTAAAGTGGCCTATGTTTTGAACTAATTAACATTCTTTATCATTGCATAAATATCATATGGGAAAGTAATAATTACATGATAAATAATATCCTATAAAAATGAATTATAAAAAAGTTCAGATAAAATTTAAGTAAAATCATAATAATTTATTCTCGCTGAGGTGATTAAATATTTATACTTTGCACATTTTATTTTGATATGGTTGACTATTATTTTGAGTTATGAATAAATTTTATCTCCAATAAGTACAACCTTATTTCAATTCAGATCGATTTACTGATCACCAAAACTCAAGTAGCCACAAAAAAATGAAGCTAAGTTACTTATGTTTAACTGCACAAACTAACCACAAGAACAAACAAAAAATTAGAAACTTTCACCTACCAATTTTCTTAAAGACTATATTATAAATTTGAAAACATATAATTTACCTAAAACACAATTTGTTTAAAGCAAAAAATGACTTAAATATATATTTTGGCAATTTAAATTAGAAATAAGTTTCCAATACTTCAAATTTAAATTAATTTTATTTCTCAAAATTTGATTTAATTTTTTATCTAAACATGGTATAAATAATTATTATCCCGATAAATAATTTAAAAGAAAAAAAAACACGTGATAACACATATTATAATGAAAACATGAAGACATTATATATATAAGATATTGTAAATTTTTTAATATTAATAAAAATTTAAATAAATTATTATATAGATAATATTTATATAAACAAAGTATATATGACGTGGAGCAGAGAGAATAAAGTACTTTGACACGTTTAAATCCGAATAAAATAGTTACACGTTAGAGCACGCCGCGAATGAGTACAGTAGAAGGCAAGGTAGACGTAATCCGACCCGAAAGAACCGACCCGACCCGTCATGGTTTTTGCCAGTGGGGACCCACCCGTAGTAATATTCAGCGAAACCGACAACAGTGTGCAGCAAATTAGTCTCTCTTCTTCTTCGACACCGGGTTGCTCGAAACGACGCCGTGTGTGTTTCCACTCGTCTTCTTCTCCTTCTTCTCGAATCTCTCTTCTTCTTGCTCTATAATTCTCAGATGGAGCAGCTGAAGACGCTGGGTAGAGAACTTGCAATGGGCTCGCACGGGCAGTCGAAGGAGTTTCTGGACCTCATCAAGTCCATCGGCGAGGCCCGATCCAAGGCCGAGGAGGACCGCATCGTCCTGCGCGAGATCGAAACCCTAAAGCGACGCATCAACGACGCCGACACGCCCAAGCGCAAGATGAAGGAGTACATCATCCGCCTCCTCTACGTCGAGATGCTCGGCCACGACGCCTCCTTCGGCTACATTCACGCCGTCAAGATGACTCACGACGACGCGCTCCTCCTCAAGCGCACCGGCTACCTCGCCGTCACACTCTTCCTCAGCGACGATCACGACCTTATCATCCTCATCGTTAACACCATCCAGAAGGATCTCGCCTCCGATAACTACCTCATCGTCTGCGCCGCCCTCAACGCCGTCTGCCGCCTCATCAACGAGGAGACCATCCCCGCCGTCCTCCCCCGCGTCGTCGACCTCCTTAACCACTCCAAGGACGCCGTCCGGAAGAAGGCCGTCATGGCGCTCCATCGCTTCTACCAGAAGTCTCCCTCCTCCGTCTCCCACCTGTTAACCAATTTTCGCAAGCGCTTGTGCGATAACGATCCCGGAGTTATGGGCGCTTCTCTTTGCCCTCTATTTAATCTCGTCTCCGACGATGCTAATTCTTACAAGGATCTCGTCGTTAGCTTCGTCAACATTCTGAAACAGGTCGCAGAACACCGGTTACCCAAGACTTATGATTATCATCAAATGCCTGCACCGTTCATTCAGGTTAAATTCTGCTTAACTTTTTGATAAATTTGTCCCTCACGAAGAAAAAAAAAATAAGAAACTAAAAATGATTATTTTTTACCTTAAATTAAACTAAACTAGGAAGATAGGTTTATGGGGAAACTTGTCCTTTTAAGATTATTTTGTTTTTGCATGTTACTTACTCATCCTCTTGCTTAAACTTGCTACTTGTTGTGTTTGGGTGTTTAGATTAAGATGCTGAAAATTCTGGCATTGTTGGGAAGTGGTGACAAGCAGGCTAGTGGACACATGTACACCGTGCTTGGTGATATAATGAGGAGGAGTGATTCGATGACCAACATAGGGAATGCTGTTCTGTATGAGTGCATATGCTGTGTTGCTTCTATATATCCCAATCCTAAGTTATTAGAGGCTGCAGCGGATGTGATTGCTAAATTTTTGAAGGTTTGCTTTTTATATATTTTTGGTTAAAATGTGTTTTAAGTTTGCATGCAATGTGATTGTGTTAGTGGATTTGGCTATTATGTGTTACGTATATTTTGTTGTCATGTGGGCAGAGTGACAGTCATAATCTCAAGTACATGGGCATTGATGCCCTTGGTCGGTTGATAAAGTTAAGTCCACATATTGCAGAACAACACCAACTGGCCGTCATTGACTGCTTAGAGGTGAGGGATGTTCCTCATAAAGATGAGTTTATTGTGTTTTTTGATAAAATTGGAACATTTAGCTTATGTGTAGATCATTCGATGCTGTTTTACTTCATGTTTTCATATCCAGTCTGCAAGTGCAAACCAAATCATGATCAGTGTTGCTGAATTTCTGTCTTTTCATGTTGGTTTAGACTGTAGACTGGGATTTTCATGTTGTAGAAATTCCTTGTGAAGAGTTGCTGACAAATTATAGCTAGAGGATAAACTAAGGTTTGTCAGTGCACAAGAAAAATGAATTAGACCATCAGGCTATCGTGACTGTTACACCACTGTTATAGAGACAGTAACATGTACTGTGGACTTTTAAAGTATGGTTTCACAATTCAGTTTTAGTTAGAGTTTCCTCTTCAAACAAGTCTGAACCTTTTCTCCCATCAATGCTGAGCTGTTGGTACTGTAGTTATTTGAATGCTGGTCTGTATGATGGTATAATATCACATACAAATCTGTTAAGGTTCCCCAGTGTTTAGACTTAAATCTGATTTTTTACATGAAACGGCCACAAAATGAAAAGAAAAAGAAAGACTGATCCATTACTAGATACAATGATATAAAATTCATATATTTATTTGACACTCCTCAAGTTGGAGTATATAAATTGTATGCTATAAGCGTGAACATGTAAAACGAATTCAAGTTTCCGTCAAGGATTTAGTCAAAATATCAACAGTATCTAAGCTGATAACCTCAGTAGTACTTTCCTTAGACACCAACTTCTACCTTACAAAATGACAATCAATTTCTATACGTTTAGTTGTCTCAGGAAACAATGGATTAGAGGCAATGTGGAGAATAGTCTATTATCAGAATACAACTTCATTGGCTCAATTTCACAAAACTTTAGTTCTTGATGGAGTTGTTTGATCCACGCCAACTCACACGTGGCTAAGACCATAAACTTGTATTCTGCTTTTGTACTAAAATGAGCAACATTATTCTGTTTCTTGCACCTCCAAGAGGTAACATTTCCTCCAATGGATACACAATGCATTGTAGTAGAGCTCATATCTACCTTACCCAATCAAAGTCACAATACGGAGAAATTTGAGTATCTCCTTTATCCTTGTACACAATAGCCCTTGCTTGGAGTCTTCTTAATGTACTTGAGAATGCAAATCACAACATTCCAATGATCAACACGAGGAGCTTGCATAAATTGACTAAGATTCCCATTGCAAAGGAAATATCTGGAAATTGTTAGATAAATTAGTTTTCCAATCGTTCTCCAATACCTTTTTGGATTGAATTTGGATCACCTTGCTTTGCTATTAACTTCTGATTTGGACCCATGGGGTGTCAATGAGCCTACAATCCATCAGGCTTGTTTTTTTCTAGGATATCCAATGCATTCGTTCTCAATCTCTTCCTTGGATTGAACCACCTCTATCCCGAGAAGTATTTCAGATAGCAAATATTCTTGGTCTAAGAGAGACTGAGTAAATGTTGTCTCAATTGGGAGACTCTAGTAGCATCGTTTCTTGATGACTTTATCATCAGCATCAACAATAAGGTAAACACATTTTCCATGAGAAGTGTGCCATAAAAAATAGAGCAATATGGTTCACTACCTTTCTTTCCAAAATTATGCACAGCATGGCTAAATTTTCCAAAGCAAGCTCCTGGAGATGTTTAAGCCCATAGAGAGGTTGATGAAATTTGTAAAGTAAACTAGAGCCCCCTTGACCAATGAATTCAGAGTTTGCTCCATCTAAATCTCATTGTCCAACTCATTGTGAAGAAAGACACTTTTAATGTCTAACTCATGAAGAGGCCAAAACAGCCATGTCAAGGAAGAGGTGAACAATATTAATCTTGGCCAAAGGGGAAAATGTATCTCATAATCAAGACCATATAAGTGAGTATAGGCTGCTGCTACTAATTGGGCCGTAAAACAATTAACTTACCTTTAGGACTGAATTTAATAAATAGCATATACCCATTTACAATCAACCACCTTCTTCCTAGGTGCAAAAGGAACCCAACTCCCACCTATGTTCAAGAGACTACTTTTAACAATCATGACTTGTCGCCATTTAGGGTGATTGAGTGCTTCATGTACATTTTTGGAAATAGTAAGAGAGGATAAGGAAGAAATAAAGAAAGTATGATGAAGATAAGCAATGATAGAAAAAAATTATACTTAAGATGAGATTTTTGAGTAGATCAAATCCTTTTGTAAGAGCAATGGGCCAAGTGAAGTTTCATCATGAGAATGAGACAAGGAAGAACGAGTTTTCGTATGGCAAGTTGATGAAGAAGGACAAGGATTAAGAGAGTCTTCACGCAATGTAAGTCTAGCTCTCTATGTCCTTTGTTGGTATGTAATGAGAGGAGGTGAAACTATTTGAACTAGTTGGAGAATGAGGTTGATCATGTCCTTGCCTTTGAGGTGTGAATGGATTTGAGGACTAGAATATTGTAGAAAGACACATTTAATAACTCTTGCAGAAAGTTTGTCTAGACTTACAGAGATGTCATGTATAAAACCTGTGCAACCAAAGACCAGAGGAGAAGCACGATGCAATGGTTCATTGGAGAAATGATTGAATAGGAAACTTATTTTCAAGGAGGAACAGTCCTATTTAGTAGAAAATTGGAACAGTTGTATTAAACATTAAGGTGTGTGTAGTTTCAACTAGTTTTTTTTTTTTTTTTTTTTTTTTTTTTTTTTTTTTTTTTTTTTTTTTTTTTTTTTTTTTTTTTTTTTTGTTTTTTTTTTTTTTTTTTTTATTTATTTTTGATTTTAAAATATAAAAAGTTTTATATTA
>Ga0099824_1001801_pt1 | contig 30823 bp, 13 predicted proteins | sample SiratrowhiteBW_FD_76837 | JGI IMG/M metagenome (GOLD analysis project Ga0099824, IMG submission 76837) | Root nodule microbial communities of legume samples collected from California, USA - Siratro white BW | ecosystem: Host-associated > Plants > Roots > Nodule | place: USA: California... | reverse complement strand
TTGCACCTTCTACTCACTTGCCTTTGAATATTAATATTTATGACAGTAGGACAGTGTTTAGTTCATTTCCTCGTGTAATATTAACATATATATCTTACCAATTGCTCGGTCCCATTGCACCTTTCTGCGATGTACATTGCACCTTCAACCCATTTGCCAAATTGCCGTAGAATATTCCCTCATTATTAGATTCAATAGAATAATATATATATATATATATATATAGATAGATAGATAGATATAGAAGAAGAAGAAGAAGAAGAAGAAGAAGAAGAAGAAGAAGAAGAAGAAGAAGAAGAAGAAGAAGAAGAAGAAGAAGAGGGATTTTTACTAAGGCACCGGAGAAAACAATGGATTGTAGTTTCAGACACAGACTAAAGAACATCCAAATATATATTACCAAAAGATTCTGCAATAAGGTTCAAGAGTTCTGGTCTTATTTTTCCGTTGACTTAGAGTCAACCATGAATACTGTTTCACTGAAGCTTCCCCTTAAGTGCAAAATCGAAGCTTCCACTCATTTAATTGCAAATTGCATCTTTCTGCCATGTGCGTTGCACCTTCTACCCATTTGCCAAATTGCCATACAATATTCCCTCTTTATTATATCACATTGTGTGAGTATTTAATCTATGTAGCCACATGTTATGTATCAAACAGCGGTATCTTCCAAACCACTCAAAATTCCAAACACACAGTCCAACCTCTCTCTCTATATATACGTACTTTAAATATATATTGCGCCGCCGCTTGGATCAAAGAAGGGTAAATAATATCTTGTATTGACAAATAACATAGAAAAACTTATTAATATACTAAATATGTTAATTTATTTATTTTGGTTCATTAATAAGGACAAACCAAATTCATTAAAAGATTTAAACCAAAAATAAAGCATATTCTCAACTGAAATTTAAAAATAATATTTTTTCTGTAAAAACTATTATGGTATGCGATTAAACAGATTCTTATAATATTTAATCAAGACTATATAAATTCTTTTTAAGAATTCAATAAAATCAGATGATATTTAAATGAAATATTAAGAAGTAAAAAAAAAAACTATCGATATTTAAAAATCATACAAATTTTAATGAATTCTTTTGTTTATTGAATTTTTAGAAAATATGTATGGTTTTTTATTTATATATAATTGTCATTCTATAAAACATTTCCATTTTTATATACTCATTCAAACTTTTTCTCAATTTCGACTCTGATAATAGTAGAACTTTCTCTTTCAATTTCAATCTTTTTTGTTTTGCATATAAGTAATTGTATTCCGTTAATTTTCTGAGTTAGGGCTTTTCTACAAACAATTGTTAGATTACGTTTGTTATTACTATATATGATTGTTCAATGAATAAAAACTTTTTTTTTAATATACATAATGCTGAATCAACAACGTGTTTCTCTTTATCTTTTTGAATTTTTAAATATTTTTCTTTAAATATAACAATGACATGATTGGATTTAAGCAACATGATATGGACACAATTAAAGAATATATAACATTATTTTTCCATTGACTTTGCGTCAACCATGAATACGGTTCAACTGAACCTTCCTGCTATGTGCATTGCACCTTCTACTCATTTGCCTTTGAATATTAATATTTATGCCAGTGTTTAGTTTATTTCCTCGTGCAATAAAATAACATAAATATCTTTACTCCCCTATATAATAATTTAAGAGATTTGCTTTTCCACATTTTGTAAGTAGTTAATCTATTTAGTCACATCTTATATCCCAACCAAATAAATTTGCAAACACACTGTTCAACCTCTCCTCTATATATACTATAAAAATATATTCTGCTGCTGCTTGGATCAAAATGACTATATATAATTTTTCATCACTAGTATCTTATATACACAAATAACATAGAAAAATTTATTTTGGTTTATTAATAAGGTAAAATTAAATTCATTAAAAGGTTTAAATCAAATATAAAGGGTATACTTAATTGAAATTAAAAAATAATAATGTTTCTATAAAAAAGTACTGTGGTATTCGATTAATATTTTTAAATGTAAAAGAAATCTTATAATATTGCAACAAGACTATATAAATTCTTTTTCGAATGCGATTAAATCAGATATCTAAATAAAATTTTAAGAAAAAGTTAGAATAACATACTCAATATTAAAAAAAACATATAAATTTTAAAGAATTTTAAGTAATATGAATATCACTTATTTTGTGACTTTTGAAATAATATTATTAAACCAGTTATTAATTTTGAAACTTTTAATCTTATTATAATTTTAAAATATTATATATTTTAAAAATTAAAATTCTGTTACAATTATTAAAATAAATATTTTAAGAATTAGAGAATAAATTATTTAAATTGTTATTGACTGAACTCTACTTTACCAGTAGCAATAGTTACTGATGAAGATAAGTTTCTCTATCCTAGATTGTGATTTCACAACCTTCTTTTCATACAAGTAAGAAGAACTCAAAGCAAAGTTTTCTTCGTGATTAAGGTTCTCTTATACTAAATAAATTGGTAATTAATTATATATACCTTTCAGAGTCTGACTCTAACTGGTAACTAAATGCTAAGGACGTATATATTTTCTGGTAATAATTAAACTATTTTTTTACTAGTCTTGTAGTTACAAAAGATTATAACTTGGCACAAAATTGTGAAATATTTGATAATACTTTTGCCAAAAAATTACAGTAATATCTTTTAAAGTTGAAATAATTGAATAACTAATAAGAAACTAATTATGGCCATGTAATTTGTAAAAGTTTAATTATAATGGAAATGTTCAAATGAAATGAATTTCATAAAAAAAATGTAATTATATATAAAACCATTGATGATAGTATTATTTTTACTACGAATTCAAATGAGTTTAATCAACAATGTAAATTTCTTTATTATTATCTAATATAAACTAAGATTTTTATATAATCAATTTAAATTATTTTTTCTTAATACTTTTAAAAAAATACAGGTATTATATATATATATATATATATATATATTTATTTATTTATTTATTTATTGATGAGGTGGGTTGGAATCGATTCAAGTTCGAGTCCTTGAGAACCTCAGTTATTGTAGTTCTGATGTCTGGCGAGAGGTCCACCCACAAAAGACACTATGATGATAAAGTAAGTACGTGGTTAATGAAGTGAGTGAGAAAAAGTGTATTGGTAAGTGTGAAGATTGAGTGATAAGTGAGTGATACTTCTGTAAATATATGTATATAGGTTTTGGGTTGAACTGTTACGAGCTTAAGCCCAAGTCTAGAGTAACAACCTAAGCAGTTACCTGCTGTTGCAGATGGATGCTTAGATTAGGAGTTGTTGGGTATAATGGTGCTTGAATCTTAGACATGATTTTGAGTGAGCTTAAGTGTAATATGAGCTTGGTATAGTGATCTATCAAAGCTAGTCTTGAGATTATTTGAGTGTCCTTAACTCGTGTAGTCGAGCTGCAATTGGATCATAGCTGGTATGACCAAGCTAAATATGTAGCAAGAAGCCAGCATGAGTATAACTCGTGTAGCCGAACTTGACTTTTAAGGATAAAACCGTTACGAAACTTCGAACTCAATTGGTCCTAATGATATCATCTCAACAAAAAATAATTCTAACTTTTTTTAGTTATTTATATATTTATGTTGGATTTTGATTTTTTTTTATGGTTCTTAATAATGCATGATTATATGATGAGTATCGTTAGCTACAATAAAGAGAAAATAAGTCATTCTAGTTCCCATTATAATTGTTTCGTGCAACAAACAAAGAGATAATACAATCAATTAAGTTGAATACTCATAGTTCTTTTAAGTACATTTGCTGCAGTGAACAAAATAAAATAATGTAACAGGTCTTCTTGTAAACATTGATTCTCATAACAAAGAGATCAAGTGACCTTGGTATGTAACACTTTCTTATTTTAAAAACTTCTTGACAAATAAATATATATTTCAAAACATGTTCATTTCTTTTTAGTTATTATTTTAAACATTATTATTTTGATGGTTTCGAATATCTAAAAGTTTTACAGATTTTAAGAATTGAGATTAAACCTATTTTATATACATAATTCGTTCTTAAACCATTAAATATGTTTATCAAGAAAAAATTATAATGTTGCTGGATTCCAAAATATGTAGTAACTTAAATATGATAATTGAAATTATGTTAGAGTAATATCGAAGTTAAAATAATGATTTTATCTATTAGAAAAAAAGGATTTAACTTATTTTATCAAACTCCAAAATAAATAGTACTGTAGATATTATACTTCACACTTAGGATCTCATCTTAAAAAAATTGAGTTCAATAATCACCACTTATCTCATTCTTTCCTTTTTTTTTATTACATGGGGTAGAAAACTTTCTATTTATAACTCTAATATAATGTTGCATCTATTAAGATATGGATAAAGATAAAAAAGTATTTCTTTAATTTTAAGGCGTAGATAATCTTACTATTAAATATGTTAATGATATTATTATTATATTTGGAGATATTAAGATGTTAACATTGATTATGTGACTTTATTATTAAAATTGTATAAGTAAATTGGTGGAATGTATTTTATAGTTTTTGAAAATGTTATTTTAAATTTGTACATAAGTTAGTTTTAACATATAAATAATTTTACTCTACATTTCTCTTCATGTCAATTCTTACAAAATATCTCGTCCTAGCAAATATAATATGTCAAAATCTAAAGTTGGATTTGTACATACCCCAATACAAAATATTGGAATACGGAAAAATCATGTTTTATTTGAATTAATTAAGAACGATACAAAATTCCTCAGCAACTAAAACATAATTCATATAAGATTATAAATTAATTTATATAAGAATTCAATAAAATCATATGATATTTAAATGAAATTTTAAGAAGCAGAAAGAAACCTATCGATATTAAAAATCATACAAATTTTAATGAATTATTTTTTTATTGAATTTTTATAAAATTTGTATGATTTTTATTTATATATAATTGTCATTCTATAAAACATTTCCATTTATATACTCTTTCAAACTTTTTCTCAATTTCGACTCTGATAATAGTAGAACTTTCTCTTCCAATTTCAATCTTTTTTGTTTTGGATGTAAGTAATTGTATTCTTTGTTATTATTATAAAAATAAAATCAATTAACTATTTTTTATTTATTTAAATAATTTTTCTGTTAAGAAAAAATATTTTATTGTTATTTTTATTTATTTTTAAAACTAAATTTTAGATTAGTTTTTATTCTGGAACTATTTTTTAGGATATTGTAATAATTATTTTATTTTGTTAAAAAATGTTATTAACAGTTTATATTTTCTTAAAAATTGTACTATTATTAGCATAAATATTCTAATCCAAAATAAATATTATAAAAATATATCTTAAAATCTAGCCATCAAACTGTATTTTTATCTAATTGGATTCGATCAAATCTTTTTTAAAGAATAATCTATCTTTTTAATCTTTTTAACTTAAAATTGCTAATATAAAAAGATATGGTAACATAACACTTGTCTGAGAAAAACCGGACACACACAATCAAATTTTCTGGTGTGCTTTTGGTTTTGACGTTTGCAAGTATTCGATAGACCCACGTTGTGAAGGCAGAGGAAGTTGCTTTAGCATAAGGTATTTTTTTTACATTAAATGAAGCATACTAGTATATACTATATGTAGGGTAAAACCCAAAGAAGCTATAAGTGGAAAAATGCATTTTTGTTTTGAATTTATTTAAAATCACATATAGCACCGTTCTTTAAGGCAAGAAGAAGGGTCATAGTGGCGTTTTTACTTAACCCATTCCAATTCCATCAGTAACCCTAACCTAACCCTAAATCAAAAATTCAGAGGCTTTTGTGTTCTGTCTGTCGATGCTCCGCGTTGGTGCTGCCAAGGTTCAATCGGAGAGGAGGGTTCCTTTGTTAAATGCTCTCTCTCTTCTCTCTCTGCGCTCCCTTTCTCCCTTCCATGTCTTCAATCACCGCATCGGCCTCTGCTCCTTTGGGGTCTCCAAAAACCCTACTTTTTGATTTTCATCCCTACACTTTTCCTCTTTTCTATACTCGTCCTTTGATATTCAATTTCAGCCTTTTGGGTTTCCAACTTCCGTCTCCTCACCAACATGAGTGATTCTAAGGTGTGATTTCGTCACGCTAATTCTCAATCTCGTCTTTTTCTGTCTCTCGTTTCCGCGTTAATTTTTTGTCGTTCTTTGCTTTTCGTTTAGTTCTAGTTGTCTTTGATCTCATTGTCTGTCGCTTGTGTGAGTTGAGGGTTTTAGCGTTTCCGATGAATGTGCAATAATTGATTGGTTTTTCTGTTACGAATCTTATGTAGTATAATGCCCTTCTTCCTCTTTATATGCTTCGGTTTAGTTTTCTTTTTTGGGGGTTTGCTACTTATTGATTGACTTTGTTTTATTCGGGTTTTCATGTTTTGTATATTTAAATTTGTTTTTTTTTAATGAGATGATGTATTATTTGTTGAAATTTTAATGTACTTTTTTTTGTTGGATTTGTGTGCCTTTTTGTTTCACAGATGCTACTGTTTGGGTCATTTACTGAAGATGAAACTCGATCACTGCTGTCAAAGCAGTCTTCTGAGAAAAACGAAAAGTCTGTGGAGAAGAATCAGCTGCAGTTTGGTTCTCTGAATTCTGTTACTGTTAAGTCAAACAGCCTGCAAAACTCATCGAAAACATCAGTTAATGCTCCGCCCTCTGAATCTCAGAAATGTAATGGAGTGAAAAATGTCAGTGATAATTCATCTAAAGTGTCAGGAGCAATTAAAGAGAATGGCAGCATTACCAATTTCTCCCCTAGCCCCAGGAGTACCAGTAGTGTAAATGAAGTTGAAAAAAATGCGAATTGTTTTACATTACTTGATGAAGATGGTCCCTCAAACAAGTTTAAAAATTTGAGCCTAGGTGCTTCTGAGACGGAAAACTTGAAGAATGTACAAAAAACTGGCAGCGGAGATGATTCTTCCTTAAAGTTCTCCAACCGAGAGCCCCCCAAGGCACCTAATGGGAACGCTGATCTGCCTGTTAAAGATATACTGCCTCGAGGCCTTATTAACTCTGGGAATCTGTGCTTTCTTAATGCAACCGTACAGGCCCTGTTGTCATGCTCACCTTTTGTTCATCTTTTACAGCAATTAAGAACTCGCAACCTTCCTAAGGTTAGTTTGTCCGCTTCTGCATGTCAGCTAATGCTGCCATCTAAAGGTTTTAGCTTAACTTATAGGCGGCATTATAACATTAAAGGAATACAGATCTAAAAGCTGTATTATACGCGCTTGATTTCCTTATGCTAGAAAAGTATTGAACTGACATTATTGCATGTTTATTATTCTGTTTTATATCAGGTTGGATATCCTACATTGACAGCATTTTCTGAGTTCATAACCCAATTTGATATGCCAAGCACAACTAACATAAAGAAGCAAGACACAGATATGTTGTCTGGGAGGCCATTTTGCCCTGTTATGTTTGAAGCTGTTCTAAAAAATTTTACTCCAGATGTGCCAAATAGCATTTCAGGAAGACCAAGGTTGGTGATAATTTGTTATTCTTTTTGTTTTTATGTTACTCCTAATCACCCCCTCCCAAACAAGGAAAGTCTAAATAGCATTCTTCCATAACCAGATCTTTAGTTGTGTCATTGTAATTTCCACTAACAATGCCACATATACCTGGCCATGTCATGAATCCATGCTAGTTGGTTTATTTTTAACCATTAATCAACTGTTAAAAGCATAATCTCTGTCAAAAAATTGATCAATGGTCTTGTTTAAAATTTTTGCCAGGCCTGTATAGGGACTTGTTTAATATCATTGTACATGGACGTGTATAGATATAATCTTCATTTGCTTTCTTTCTCCATCCTCTTTTTGTACTCTTCAAATGTGCTTCCACATGTATTCCTATCATTTAAAACCGTGAACCAATGTGTCTCAGATTTTGTAGACCCATCCAGAAAGTTAGTTGGTAATTTTAAAGTGTGCAATTTACGGGTGTCATGTTGTAAATGGTAATATAAATTTGCAATATTGTAATATAGTAATTAATATCAACATGTTACTTTCAGGCAGGAAGATGCTCAGGAATTTCTGAGCTTTGTAATGGATCAAATGCATGATGAATTACTGAAACTTGAAGGACAATCTTCAAGTCTTAATGGTACCAATTTTTCTCTTGTTTCTTCTGTGGAAGATGATGAATGGGAAACAGTGGGGCCGAAGAATAAATCTGCTGTAACAAGGACTCAAAGCCTTGCCCCATCGGAATTAAGTGAAATTTTTGGAGGACAACTTCGAAGTTTGGTGAGAGCTAAAGGTACAAAACTTAACTATATTATATGTCAGTGGAGGAATTTGCTTTTATTTTAACTGTCAAGTCCATTAAGATTTTGTGGAATTTCATCTGGTCAGTGTTGCTTCACGCTGAATAATTGTAATTCTGAAATTTTGTACTTTTTGTTCTTGCCAAAATTCACCTTACCTTTCATGGTTGATATTAAAACTTTAAAGAAGAAATGTAAATGAATTATCTAAAAAACATTGTGGCCATCGTTGTGATTTATTTTTTGTCATTTAGGAAATAGAGCTTCAGCCACTGTTCAACCATATCTCTTACTCCATCTTGACATCTATCCTGACACTGTACACACAATCGAGGATGCACTTCGCTTGTTTTCTGCAGCAGAAACTCTTGAAGGGTACCGGACATCACTCACTGCAAAGGTATTTATCCCTTTTATTTATATTTTTGGATGCATTTTGATATATTATCTTTAACACCATCAAATTTGATATACAATGTTCATACAGATAATGTTTTTAAATAAGTGGACTATGATACATAGGTACTTCAATACTCCTTAATAGTTTCCGTTATGTTTTCGGTACTACTTGTACTATGGGGTACACTGCTACACATCCATACTCACTCATCACTCAAGTATAAATCAGTTCATTCGTAACAAGTTTTGATGCTATGTTGTTTGGTTTGTTACTAAATGACACGTTGTTGCTTCACTTGAATCACTCCCTCCTAAATTTGTGCCCTTAAATATGTCACTTAAGTTATAAGTTATAACATTGGGGACTTTATATGCATACAATGATTTTAGTGGAGGATATAGGTCCAGAAATTCTTTTGTACCCGATTTTATGTGTGGAACTATATGTCCTTTGAGTTTGAATCCTCGGGGTTCTTTGTAAATTATATGTGTGGAACACATCCATTTTATATTTGTTTAACTTTCTTTGTAAATTATATTTTATATTTGTTTAACTTTCTTTGTAAATCATTAATATAACAGTTCTGACGTTCCATCTTTCTTAAGTTGGCTTTTTATGGTAGGCAATCATAGCCTTTGGTTGCAATGGAGGATATGCTTTGTACTACTGCAATTAAAATTTCCATTTAAAGTTCTTGCAGGCTGGTGTGGTGACTGCAAGAAAATCTCTGCAAATAGTGACACTTCCTAAAATAATGATATTGCACCTGATGCGTTTTGGTTACGGAAGCCAGGGAAGCACCAAGTTGCATAAGGCTGTGCGCTTTCCTCTTGAGTTGGTATTGGGTCGTGATTTGCTTGTTTCACCATCTACTGAGGTGACGTAATCTGTCTTTATATTCTTGCCTCTCTGATTCGGATGTAGATGTCTGATCATGTTGATAAACTATGGCCTCTCTTTTTGGTTTATTCTCAATGATGTACTGATTTTTTGTTTGGAGAGTTAACTTCATGCAGATTGAGCTGTTAAGGTTCTTGCATTCTTAATTTGTTTATATTATCTCAAATATTACTAGTTTTTTCGAATTCACCTTTATTCCACTAACTTGTGGAATCTCTCTTCTAATAAATGTGTAAATGTGTCGTACATTATTGTTACCATTGCTTTTGGAGACTGCCTTTTAAGTTACCCCGTCCCCTTACTCTGAAAGAGTAATTAGAAATAAAAGAATATGGATGATGGATAGGTAAGTTTCTGATACATTTTTCTTTTCTTACCATAAACAACTTTCTACTGCACTAATTTCAACAAAAACAGGCAAATGAGTATTCTACTGTTGATTTTAAGTAAATGTTTCTACGCAGTATCTTAATAAAAGAAAACATAAAGAATGCATGAAGCTAATTGAGTACCTGTGTGATAACTGATACTTTAATCTTCCACTGTACCCACCAGAATATAATTCTGGAGTATTAATGAATGTTGATTGGAAGAAGGCATGGTGACTGAGTGATTTTTATACTTCTGCAGGGTCGAAAGTATGAACTTGTTGCTACAATTACTCATCACGGAAGGGAACCTTCAAAGGGGCACTACACAGCTGATGCCCGATACCCCAATGGTCGGTGGCTACGATTTGATGATGCGTCTGTCTCTGCTATTGGAACAAATAAGGTGCTACATGATCAAGCCTATGTCCTTTTCTACAGACAGCTGTGAACATATTCCTGTTGTCAAATATCTACTCCCTTCCTGCACCTGAAACAAACACTACTCCCTTGTCAGTTGATTAATGTCTTGCATGGAGAGAATGTGGGTGATTATTTATTAGCTGGTCAATGTCCATTGCTCAGGTTCAGTTTGCTAAAATGTCATGAATGGTTGATCCAATTCAGTGTGTGAGGAGTAATTGTTGTAACAATTTTTTTTTAATCTTAAACTAGAAAAGTTTTGTAGTCCTAGTTTAGGACATGAACATGTATTTATGGTAACAGCGAGTAAAGGTTTATATTATGATGGATACTTGAAGAGGATTGGATCTATATATATTAAGCTTCAGCGTTGATACGTTTCTCGTTTATTGGGCATTAACCGTTACAGTTTCTTTTATGAATCAATGATTTTTTAGATCTTTGGGATTCCGGAAGCCATGTTAAAATTTTCGGACGTTCAATTGTCTAAAACCGGCGGAAATTTCAAAGAACAATCGATAACGGCCAAACCGTATTGACTGCAAGTCGTTTTAGACAGAAGCATGGTTTCTCTTTCACTTTGACTGTTCTAATAAAATTTTGGTTGTTTTGCTGTTTAAGTTTGCAGTTTGATACTATTTAAATTTCAAGTCGTACTTTGACTAGAACGATATATAAGCAAATTGCTGGCTTCTTCATTGCTAATTTAGCAAATGTATAATCTTATTTATGTATGCCTTTTTGGGTGTCAATTCTTTCAAGTTTTTTTTCCCATGTTTGGGGTTATTCCACTTTGACGTTTTAGCTGAAACATGCTATGATTTTCTCTCATTGAATAGAGAAATCTTATTTTAATTCCTTAATTGCAGTTGAAAAAGTCCAAACCAACCAACATTTAAAATTGTTACTTTTCAAATAGCTTGTCGCTTGAGATAATTTTTAATTGAACGACTTTCAAATTTGTCCGAAGGTTGGCTGCACCTGCATTACTTTCGAGTTTTATACTTGTTGCTTAAATTGATTGCTTCATGTCTTTCACATGGCTCGCAGACTTGTGTTCTTCCTCTTCCTCTCTCAAAAAGCAAAGGTTGCTACAAACAAGAGGGAAGCATCCTATGAATATTTTAAGCATAGCAAATAGACGCTCCCTCACATATGTTGTTAACATCATATGGGTGTTCCTCTTGTACATGGATAGAATATACTGCTTTTTTATGTGTGGTCCAAACCCAGCAAACTAAATATTGCTTCAGGAGAGATAAAGAAATTAGGTTGTCTGGCTTGCTGGCTAGTGAATGATGGCTTTTTTGACAATTTAAAGCAATGATCTGCCTGGTTTTAAGATTTCTCGTGGTCCAACCAGATAAACATCGCTGCTTTTACTTTCTTTGTACCAAATGGACGGTGGAAGAGCATAAAGGACACTCTAAATTAGGCACAAAGTACCTCTATCTTGTTCAAGTCAATGTCTTCAGAATAACACACCTCCATTACTTCTGCTGAAACCAAAATTGTGGGGATATGTTATATAGTATCTAGGAACTTATACTAGTATTATTCACATTTAAAAACAAACCAGCTGAGTAGATTGCGTGTGTGTATCCATGAATGAATATAACTCGTTTAAGAAACATTCTTTTTGATGAGGTAGTTGTTTTGAATACTGGCCATGATCTACAAACATAAAACTAGAAATAGATAGTTTTAATTACTCGTCTCCTACTATGTTCTCATAATCAATATATTTAGTTCCAACACTAGTATTTACACTTACACCTTTATCTTTTACTTTCTATAATTTTAAATGATAGAAGCTAAAATAAATTAAAAAGTGTATTGTAAGACTAAAATAAACAGGTAAAAGTAAAGAGCATTTTCTACACTATATTCTTGTTCTGATCTCATTTGACTCCGAGCCTCTGAATTGCTATTACTTGGGGAGTGACATTTGCCTCCACCAACAAAATAAGAAGCCGAATGAATATTCTGATTTAGATATCATGGATCCTAAGATATGACTCCTTGACTCAAATAATAACATAATTGTTTGTCGCGAGAATCTTTTTTCCTTTTCTATTCTTAATCCGTATGTTTGTTTGGTGGTGGTGGGTGGTTGTATTTGTTTTGGCTGCTGAAGAGCTTAATGATATATTTGGAGACATTAATCTCCTTAACGTGCGCATTATTGTAACAAAGTGCAATGTTCTGCTGTCCTTTTCCCTCTGCTAATTACTGACAAAAAGGTTATCTCTATTTAGATATTTAGCTTCAAATGGATGCAGCATTCATCATGCTACTAACAAAAGAACATAATTTATTTCCATTGATTGAATCCTTTATAGGCAAAGTTACATTTGTATACAAATATAAAAGTGAAATTAAAAAAAAAAAAAGAAAATTATAACCACACCACTCTGCTATGTCCCCTAATTTCTTCACCAAGAAAACAATAAAAAATAAACCACCCTAACATTCTACAATCAGCTCTGAAAAAAATACATGAAATCAACACCAATGGTAAACCGAAAAGCAAAACAGCAAGCCCAAGAAACAAACAAAATCTTCAGTTTTCCCCTTCTCTCAGCTGATTTAGCCTAAAGTAACTCTTTAATTTCAGTCTATCTGCAACCTAAAACAAATTCAAAGGAGAAAATGAATCAAGAAGGAAGCACCCCAGACACTGTTAAAATAGATCGTGTGCTTCATCACTCATGTTCCTTCATGCTAGCATGGGGAGGATGGACTTATTCTGTGTGTCAAATATTTCTGCATCATTATTATTATACCTTGGAACCCACCAAACCCTCACACTTTTGTCAAGGCTTCCACTGTACAATAAAAAACCACCACCAATCCTACTAGAGGAAGAGGCTTGCAAACACTTCACAGGCCCTTCATGGCCTCTTATGAAACCAACTTTACAAAGCTTACCAAAAGGTTCTCTTCTCCAAATCCCTATGCTTTTATCAGCTGATCCACTGCACAAAAACTCCCCCATTAGACACATGCACAACACAGCCATCTCATGTGCCTTGGTCTCAGAAACAAGCTTCCAACTTTCAGAACCCCCACTCCCCTCCCACCCCATCACAAACCCATCAGATCCTCCTCCGTAAACCCACTTCCCATCCTCAGAAACAACAATAGCATTAAAAGAAACATCTTTATGACCCTCCAAAACCCCCTTCAAACAATGCTCCCCCTTCCCCTCTTTTCTCCCCCAAGCCTTAATCTTTCCATCGGCAGAAGCAGAATACACCACCCCTTTACACGCCACCAACCCATTGATTGCATCATCATGAGCCTTTACTGACTCCAAACACTTCAAATCCGAGAGCCTCCACACCTTCAGAGTCTTATCCCACGACCCAGAATAAATCAACCCGTTATAAACCGTCAAGCAAGAAATGCTATCTGCATGCTCAATCCACAAATGCTTGTGGTGCCTCCGAGTTTGCACATAGTTGCTCTGCTTCATGAACTTCCCCAAATAGTCCTTGGTCGTGGGAAGAGAATCAACAAGCTTGAACACGTTCTCCGAGCTTCTTGACACCTTCCAGACTCTGATCCTGCTATCTTGATGTGCCGTGAAAACCTTGTTGCCAACCGTTGCAAGTGCTTTCACCGACCCTTCTCCTTGTCCGAACTTTGCAAAGAGCCTCAAGTCCGGTTGCTGCCAGACTATGATATCCTTACCCTGAGAGGCACTCAGGATGAACTCACCGCACAGGGCCAAGCATGAAACGGAACCCACGTGTCCGGAGAGAACTGCGAGTGATCGGTGTGAATTGGCAAAGGCAGAAACAACTATGGGAATGGGTATGCGTTGGGAACAAAAGGGGCTATCATCGTTCTCGCTGCTGATGCTGCTGCTACTGCTACTGCTACAGCTGGTTGATGTTGAAGTTGGGTTTGCCCAAAGTTTTGATTTTGAATTCATGGGAGCGGAAAGTTGAGTTTGGGGAAGAAGGGAATTCATTGAAACAAATAAAACGGCTCAAAGGAAGGAGCGTTGTGATGAAAACAAAACAAAACTGAACAAAGGAATTAAAGAAAGAATGAAAGACAGAGAGAGAGAGAAAGTGAGTGGTTCCTTGTTGAACAGGGAAATGTTATGTTTTGAGGTTAATAATTGTGTTGTGTAGTGTTAACGGCTACATTGACTATGAGGAACTGAGATGCAACAATCTCCTTTTGTAATGTAATGTTGCATGTTTGAGCTGTTACCATTTTTTCTGAATTTTTTTATTCAACCAATCATCATCTGCCATGTGGAGAACCCCAAAGGTTCTTCCTTTCCAATTAAGAATTTCAGTATCTCTTCATTTCAGATTTTTCTGTTTCTGTAACTTGTTTTTTTGATATTAAAATTGGTTGAGTCTTACTTTTATCAATATTAGGGTTAATTGCACTTTGATGTTTGATTTTGATGCATCATAATTGTGTCATTTAAGTATTTTAGGTTCTAATCTTGTTTAAGTCTTTCAAATACAATATATACCATATTAGTCCCTTATATTCTAATTTTGTCAATTAGATTGATTTCTTTAATATATTAATTGTGTGGTTTTAGTCTTGTAGAATGTTACATAAAGGAATTTCCATTGATGAAAAAAAATTAAAATTACTCCATTACAATATTTAAATAACTTAATTGGTATCATTGAATAAGAGTTAGGAAATTTTTTTACTTTAAATTTAAAAGTTTAGATGTTCACTTCAATGAAAATGTTTTTGTAAAAACTTGACCAAAAATCATTTTCAAAAAAAATATTATTTTGGTTTTCTAGGAGTGTTGTCTGTTGAAAAATAAACTAATAACATGAAAAACATACTTTCCTAATTTCATATTTCTGAAAAATAATAAATTTCTGATATATTATAACTGTAAAAGTATTCGCAGTCTCAACTAATTAAAATAATCTTAAATATAAATTTTATATTAATGATTATAAAATACTTTTAATATATAAAATTGAAATTAAGTAATAATGTAATATATTGACAACGTGATCTGTACCATCCGTATTTTCTAATTAAATTCTTAAACTTAACTTGTAAAATTTTTATGATTTTGTTCACCATTACTCAGAAAGAATAACAAGTAAATAATATTTATTAGAAGTTATAAATAATATAAAAAATATTTTAAAATAAAAAGTTAAGTTTTTTTTTCTTAAAATAATTGTACTTTTAATTTCTTAATTATTATTCACAAGATTGAATTTATATATTGTTATTTTTATAACTAGGAAATATTTATTAATTTTATCAACGATTAATTTCTATTAAAAAATTAACTGATAACTTTGAATGAATCCTCTTCTCTAATTACATTTAATAGAATCTTGTTTTCTAATTACATTTTTTCTTTTGTCTTCCACAAGCCTGAGATTCAAAATCTTAGTTAAATGTGTAAAGTAGATAATATTGTTATTAATAAAGTGTTTCACATCATATTTAAATTATAATATATATATATATATATATATACATAATTAAATAATTCAACATATTTTACACCATGATAACTAAACAAATTTAGTGGGTGGGATCCCATTTTTAATTTTACCTTAAAAAGTATGAAATTTGAATTTGAGACATCTTTTAAATTACTTAAAGTTATATACTTGTATTTCTTTTCAGTCATCTGTTCATCTATCAGTTTACTATTTTCCTCTGTGTTTACAAATTCCAAGTAAAATAGCTTAGACTGATCATACTAAGGCACGTCCCTTTCCCTTCTTCACATGGAAAAAAATGCAAATATCTGTTTAGTTCGAAAAATGGAAAATATCTGCATTTATTCTTTATGCCTCCACATTACTATCTTAATCAACCAAGAAAAGTTTATTTGCATCCAATTAGCAGCAACATAAATGCTAAAATAATGAAATTGCAAAGAAAACAAAGTGTATGAATGGTACAGTTGAAAGGAGATAGGAAGAGCGTGTGTAAGAGAAAGAGAGATGATGGTTAATGTGATTGGTAGAGAGTAACACTTTTGTTGTTGTTAGCTCACAAGAATCCTGTCACCATAACTAAATCACACATATGTTTATTTATTAATTCATGACAGAGAACATGAAAGAAAGAGAAAAGATGCAAATTTGTCAACTTCTATATTCATAAACAGATTTTCTTAGTTCATTTTTTTATGCACAGTAGCTATGAATCAATAAAGAAGTTATAATAGTTGGAACTAATAAACAAGTTAACATACAAATTATCAAATTTATAATAATAGTCCATGCTATTTTGCAGTTATCAGTATAAAATCTAATTACTTTGTGTGTGGATTTTTTTTCTCTCTTTTACTTGAGGATTGTATTTTATTGATTTGAAACACTGTCCCAAGAACTCTCCAATGTAGAAAGAGTAATTAACAAACAATTGATTGAAAGTGGTCGGCTGCAAACACATGTAACCACTAGTTTAATCTTCCATCATTACCACCTTTGTCTTTTACAAAAGAACAGTGTGATTCCCAATAAATGGGAGAGAAATTTCATGAAAAATATCCTAAAAAATCTTCATATAACATAACCCTTTGAAAAGTTAAAAGAAAAAGTTTCTTATTTCTATTAAATTATGGGGACTGTATAGGCTGTTAATTGATGACTGATTAAACAAATCCTAGTTTGTAATATTTTTATATGCAGGAAGTGGGTGAGGTATTTACTATAGGTCATTCAACCCTCTTCCACCAAAAGAACACTATAATTAATTGAATTTGAAACTCACAACATGTGATTAATATAACAAAATTTATATGTTGACAAAATTTTGTTACAGTCACTCAACAACTTTAAACAATAATATATATTGATTTGCCATGAAATTTTATTTGTTCATTGTTTCATCATACTAAATTAATTACTTTTTCTTAATGCGTGGTTGATGGGATCATTAGAAGCAATAATGCTTAAGTTTGTGCATTAGGTGAGTTTGGTGAGCTGGTTTGGTATTTCAGCTAGGAAGAATAAATTTGCTCAAGGATTGAACTCAGTTCTCTCAGCACATGAGGTGTCAAGCATGTTTTTGATAACTTTGTACCTGCACGAGCTATCAATGTCAGAGTTGTGACTTGTGACTTAAAAAGGAAGTTCCAATAGCTAGCTTTTGTGTTTACTTCTCAATACTTACAATTTAAGCTTATTGTAAGTTTTCTGCAACAAAAGGTTTAAAAAAAGTAGTTTTAATAAAGACTAACTATGCCTCAGAACTTGATGAAAAGTAGCATGTTATGAGAGAATCAATGTCCTTGTGAATTGTTGAGAGTGTAAACTGATTGGCCTACTTGCACTCAATGATTAATAACAATTTACATTTGAGGAAGTTCCAAACAACTGATTTGATTTAGATTCTGATATTTAAATAATGCCTCACTGTGAAAACGTGAATATCTACTTTAGCCAACATAGGACATGTTTGCTTCTGATATATGGCACAACATTACTGGTTTATCCTGTGGAAATCTAGTTTTAAATTTAATGAACTGTTGGGTGATAGCCACCTGGAGGAGCAGTAATATTAAAGTAAACTAATTTTAGAAAAAGGGTCAGAAAAAAGTGGGAAAGTGCAGCATAGTTAATGTGATTTGGTAGAAAGCAACAACTTATGTTATTGTTAGCTCACATGAATCACATCAACACAACAAACTTGACTTTGTCCTTTCTACTTATAAACTAATGTTAATTAAATCTGTGAGAGAGATAATCAGATTGGTGCTAACTTCTCTTGCTTCTATTTTATCGTTTCATTCACAGGACCATGCAGGCTCTTACATAGATCAATTGAATTGAAGTTGGTCGGCTACAAGCATTGCATTAACTAATCAAAGATTATCTTAAAGAAACAAGACAACACACATAAGTAATACCAAGAAGGTTAAAATCTTTTATAGAATTATGGTATTGCCTCGGAAGCACATCCACACATACACAAAATTAAGTGATTAATGTTGTAGTATAATCAAATTAAGCACATAAGAAAAATTCATGATAGATAAAGAGATTTGTATCCATATATACATGATTATGCATTTTCATAAGTTGAAGTTGGAAAGACGATACAATAATCTTAAAATGGAGGAAATTGATTGACAGATCCTAGACATGGGCAAGAGATGAATAAAGAAGGACCACTAGCCCAAGTGGAAGAAGAGGGTCCCTGATAAAGGAGGTGCGGAAAGTAAAAGCAATTTTATTTCCTTCTCACTTCACCTTGCTAGTTGAGTAAACAACCCCCAATGTGAAGTAAAGCAATTACATTCGGATGATGGCCAAATCATAAGCTAGTTTTTCATCACATTGTCCTTTTTTCAAAATAATATTTTGTTTCTTTTATCTCTATATTATATATTCATAAAACACATGGTAAAATTAAAGTGATTGCACACCTGACTCTTCTGAATTGGGTTTGAGGTATGAAGAATGGAAGGGGTTTATATGAAAAAGGGTATGGAAGAGTCACAGGTAGAGGGGGAAGGATTTATAAATTTAATTTATGTTCAATTCAGTTTATTTTCAACAAATAATCACTTACTTTTATCTACATTTTAAAAAAAATTATACAAAATAAATAATTACTTCTCTTCCATGGAAAAACAATTAGAATCTGCTGGGTCAAATTGATTCCAAACTCAAGGACGAGTGATGACGCCAAACAAAATTCTATAGACAGATGTAATATGCGTGTCTTCGTAAATCATGACAACGAGGGGAGAGTCTAAGATCTGTTTCGATTTCTTTCTTGGCCCACAGGGGTGTGTTTTGGTAAAAGAAAAATGCTCTGGACTAAAATTATTGTGGACTAAAATAACGAGCTACTGAATAAGTTAATTCAAATTTATGACAAAAAAAAAAGTCAATTCATACTGAATAATGTTTATTTGACTTTACATATGTTTCTTTTGTGATTTTTACGGGCTCAATGATATACTTCCTCTTTAGTTAGGAGAAACACTTACAAGATCAAACAATGATGGAGTGAGACACCACTTCAAGACACATTAAAACATTGAATTTGTAGATTTTTTTTTTTATTATTTAACTTTTTCATTTTTACTTAATGTAAGACTTAAACTCACATTTAGATACTTAAGACTCTACTTTAACACAAAAAGTTTCATTCTCTTCGTAGCATCAACGATGAATACCCCAGTGGCAAATGGAGACACTTCCTAAGAGTTATCCGCATTGCTTAATGTTCATTAGAAACAATAAAAACGAATTTTTTTATTATGAAATATGATTATATAATATCCATTTTTAGTACATGACTTGATTGCCTTTAATGCTTACAATCATATACAAGTGAAAAATTGTTCCTATATCTTTCAAGAACTTCTGTATTTTTGTCTGTATAGTCTCTATCTCTGATATACCTTTCACTTATGTATGCTCTCTTTGTTGATAAAGCTGTCACTTTGTAATTTGGAAACTGTCCTTAACTTCTGTTGTATTTGAGACGACAAACTACAATGAAATAGATAATAGTCAATATAATTTGTATTTAATATGTTTATTCAAAATGCTTAAAATAAAATGAAAACTTTAGAGGTACGAAGGCATTTTAAAGACACCAAATCAGAACTAAACTAATATGAAACAAGGAATGATAATTTTATTTCATTCGCAACTATAGTATCAAGGTGCGTTGTCGCTGACTGGAGCATGTTTAACAAGGGTAAAATTTTTGATAAAAATATAAGATATATCTAAAGATGTTATCTTACAATGTTTTAGAGTATCAAGAACTCTTAAGATTTTTTTGTAATTTTTTATTCGATAATTTATTTAATTGGAATTTTTATAATTTTAGAAATATTTTTTTGGAATAAGATTTATTACAATATATATATATATATATATATATATATATATATATATATTATGTATAATTTAGACTTCATGTGATTATTACCTTTTTTTGGTTTTGTCTTGTTGATTGTTTATTCTTTAAATCGATGTCTTCTGTTTTTTTGATCTTTTCTATCTCGTGGGGAGATCTTTTATGAATAAAGAAAACAAAGTGCTCAGAAAGAATCCACAAATGAATCCTTTATCAATATATAGAAATATAGAAACAGATGAAAAAGGAAGGGTTAAGAAATGAATAAACTGTTTTTTTTCTTGTGAGTATGGAATCGAGTGAGAGTAGAATACAAGCATGTAAACACTAACCTCCAATCTTAAGTTGTTCCTTGTAGCATGTGCTCTCAGATAACCAAATTCGGAAATCCTTTTCAGGCTCCAGCTCTCCACCTATAGACGTAAGAAAACATAAAATGTGATTGCTTAGTAAAACATATCCTGAAGATATGTATGTATATTTTTACAAATTATATTATGTAATTTTCTTGCATGGAGAGAAAATATGTGAAGTGTTGAGGACTGAGAAGAAAAGAGAAGACTATTATAAGGAAGAGATTGTTACAAAGCTTGAGAACGTGTCCAAGGTGAAGCCAGCCATGCCAATAACAACATGCACAGGAGCACTGTAATTTCGGCCATCATATGTATCCAGTCCATTTTTATCTTTTGTAGGCATGGCTTTACAATTACGTTGAAACACGGCACAAGTCCTCTCATAATTATGTACATGGCCGAAAAGAGCCAAGTCAACCTATTTCGTTTTCACATTGCAGTCAATTATCACAAACATGTCAATGAACTGTACACAAGAACAAGATCTAAGGAGCTTGATTTTCTAACCTTATTTTGAAATAGCAATGGCTCCACATCTTCATTAAACTTGTTTTTATTATGTAACAATGCATGGTGAGAGGTGTACATTTGTCTATGTCTGCACGTTAAATGTCATGAATAATAATGCTTGATAGAATAGATCCAATGATGTTGTGAATTTGGGTAAGAAATTTTTTAAAAATGTGCTCAACTCACTTACCCCATGAAGATTAGCCAAGGAGTTTTCTGTCGATTAACCGATGCCATGTCCTTTTTCATCCACGCATACTGCAACGAAGAAGCTACACATATTATGTAACCATTCAGTTAAACTAAAAATAAAACAAACATAATAGTGGCTTCCCTCATTTTACCTGCTCAGAATTTACTGACCAGTCATGCTCAGTTGACATTACTGTGAAATGAACACTTCCTTGTTCAATAGAGTACCAAGGCTTATCTTTAGCCGGAGTTGGCATTGGGAAATATGTTTCATAAGGTACTCCACATTCCCCACCAGAGTCAGGAGTAACATATACTGAACCAGAATCTATATAATCCCTAAGTGAAAACAAAAAGTTTACAAATGATACTCAATAATTTTCACAGGAAATGAAGTAATGATTTTGTGGGAACTTTTGTATAAACTCTTCAAGTAATGTAGATACTAGAGGAAAATGTTCGATGGACAGAATTGTTTTTAATGTGGATGAAATACCTCTCATGATTCCCTATTGCTGTCATATAAGAAAGCCTGGAAGCTACCGGGTTGATAAGGTGAAGGAAGAAATCCCATTCTGCTAGAAAACCCGTTGCATAGCTTATGTCTCCAATGTGAAACACTGAATCTACTTTGTTGGAATTTACATATTTGGATATAGCTTGAATCACTGAAAGAGCTCCGGGCTGTTTGAAAAACAAGACAAGAGGTTGTCAGTACAAAATACCAAAACCTGTCACCAGCAGCAAAATCCTTACTTAGTGCGCTTCTCATATGCATATCATAAATGATAAAATGTTTGAAGTAGCAGTTTACTTGAATGTAGTGCTCTTGGGAAGCATCGAGAGGAGTTTTGCCCATATCACCAAATGCAATGAATCTGAGCTCCTCCGATCCTCCAGCTGGTGGAGTTGAGAACTGGATTTGTTGACTCCAACCAACCGAGTTACTGGACCATAAGCAGAAGGGAAATTAGCTTTTTTAATGGGTTAAATCTCAATTCTTGAGGTTCAAGTGTGAATTAGAATTCTATATTATATAGAAATAGCTTCGTTCAATAACATTTAAGTGAAAAAATTCACAAATCTTCTTATTTAATATTTTAGATTGATTGTGATATCAAATTTACTTAGGTTCTGGTATGCAAAGTATCCTTCCGCACATAGTGAAAGAGATTTACAATTGAGGAGGATATCGTCGAGATTTGAGTGGTGGTTGTTGAATCACTTGGTTTGGATAAATGCTTTAGGCATAGTTTCTGGGGATCCTCTTTATATTTTTGGTACCCTGAATGTACTACTTTTAAAAGGACTCTAACGGTGATCTAAAACATACCTTAAGTTGCCTGCCAGTCAAGTTCTTTTATTTGACAGACATTAGTTTAAAATGAACCCCTGATAAGATTATTCATGCATCTAAATGGCTAAAGAGATACTTTCTAAAATTATATCTGCAATTTATTCCATAAAGTTAATACCTTCCATATTTGTAGGAGAAGTTGCTGGAAGGCTTTAGTCCTGTCATAACTGCTGAATGGATGTATCCCGGATCATGCCATCCGAAATCCTTAGCAGGACTGGGCACCACTGAACCTGTCAATTGCAAAACCATTCTAAACCAATTACAAATGTTTTGTCCATACTCTTATCAAAATTGTCAGGAATCTAAATTTCAGTAGAAATAAGAAAGTTGAGGGATATCCGAATAAGACCTATAAATTTATACTTTAAGATTTTCACTTTAATGTGGTTGCAATTCTTTGTATAAGTATGACTCAATTTCATTGTTGTTGTGAGATCCCCATCAACTATTCAATTTTTGTTGGGTCTACCCATGAGTTTTTCCTCGGTGTCTACTAGTTTCTTTTCTATTTGGTGTATATCCCATCAAGTGAACTTGAAATCCAATGATGGTCAAGATATTCTCTCATAATTATTTGTTAGCAAAATATGATTGAGAATTATGTCAAATACATAAAATGCATACTTATTTATGAGCAAGGAAAACTAAAGTAAAGCTATCACTCACTACACATTTCAGCTTGTGAAAATGTAGAGACTGTTGAAGTAACTGCTTTTCCCTTCCCATATTGGATTTGCTGAGGCTGCTTGTCTCCACTAACCCATGTTAATCTCATCTGCAGCTCCAAATCAAAGATATGAGAATAAAGGACAGAGAATATTTGAAGCAGAAAAAGTAGTGTCATGCTTACAGATGTTCCAGATGAATCTATGCTTGAGAGATGTCCATAGAGTGGCCTCTTAGGATTAGCAAAACTCACGGGCGTGGACCTTCCCACAAGGCAGGGTCTCACAAATCCATTAGAGAAGAACACGAACTCAATGTCACTTCTAATGTTGATAACATGAAACCGTATTGAACCACTGCATGTTGAGTTAACGCATTTCCCACCTTGGAATTTCTTGCATTCTTTGTTTTTGCAAGGAAGGTAGTTTGGATCATTTTTCATGAACTGTGCCTGCGTTTGTGAATCCCATTGTACAACATTTATTACTATACAAGATATAAGACATCTACATGAACTAAAAGCTTGAAAGTATCTTTTTTTACGCTAAAGAAGGAATTCGTAACATATTAGAATTGATTAATAAATTACAAAATCATTTGACTTTCATATAATTTATAGAAAGAAAAAGAAGAAGAAAGGAACACATTTGTTTTACATGTATTACTAAAATGTCCGATTCCGTGTTTATAATTATTAACGACACTTAAAGGGAGACAAGATACTCAGGTGGAAGCATAATATGTTATTAAGGAATAAGAATATGCCTTTATTCCTTCCTCAAAAACAAAAATAAATAAATTAACCAAATATGAATCTTGTTATTAAAAAATGATAATACTAATTTTTAGCTGGCAATAACAAAACAGATTGCGTGAACGTAATGTCACTTTGATAATGCTTTCAAAATCGCACAACTATACATCTTGTAATTTTTCCTCAAATTTCATTCTTAAAAATTATGAAATATTTCAACTTAAACAATTTTTTTAAAATTTAAATTGTCTTGTATAAAAAATCCATCATAAATACTCAAATGTTTTGGGAAAAAACAAAGTTTTGAATAAAACCCGATAAAGAGGCCAATCTTGTTTAATTTTAAAAATAAAAGTATTACTTGTATAAAAAATTTCAAAACAAAAGAGAGAAACAGAGATAAAAAAATGAGATATAATTAATGATGTGATAAAAAGAAATAAAAAAGACAAAAGTATTGTTATAAAATTTGATACACTTTCCACTCACACATTATACACACTGAAATCTGAATTTTTTTTTTATTTTGTTTCAAAAATTATTGTCGCGGGTGGAATGAAGGCATGTTTGGTTTGACTTGCACGCAAATCCACCTCGTTTTTTTTTTTTCTGACAAAAGAATCTTTAGATATTTCTTCCTTAGATTTAAATCATTTGGAACACTCTGTGATTTAATCTAAGGAGAAACGTTTTTCCCATATTTGTGTGCATCATGTGAGGAATCAAATACAAACATTATTTATTTCCAAATCCATCTATCTGATTTTGACGCATCAATAAATTGTATACATGAAACTTTTTTTCTTTTTTGGTGTAAACAATTAGGTGTAAGACACATTTTTTTCTGAATATTAAAGCAAGTGACCATTTTGATGTTACAAGAAGAGACAAGATTGAATTATCACAATGAGAATAGTTATAAACAATAAATCAACCCTTCATCGTGATCTTTACGATAATCGCTTTATAAATTATCTATAATGATTTTAATTAACTCAGTATAAAAATATTTACACTAACCACATTGAAAACTAACCACAATTTAATAGATGCAATCTGTTAGAATACTAGAGATAGATGCCATGGAAGAGGACAAAGCAACCACGTTATGAATTGAGAGTTAAAATCTTTAAGAAACGTCCAAGTTATGTTGATGTACACTGTGAAAGCAATCGCAGACACTGAAAAAGGTCCACGTGGACACTGTTTCACACCATTCGAATAGAAGGGTCTAATATAAAAAAAAAATGATATTTTGATTGGATAATGAAAGAACCAGTTTACCACTCATTCTAATAATATAATAATATATACTAGTATTTTAAGTTTAAAAATTAAAGAAAAATATCATTGAAAGATTAATTTATAGGTTGTTTGTTTTTTATTCGGAGGGTGTTAAAATATCACCTGCCATATAAAAAAACATCTTTATTGTATCATACAAATATCTAAATTTTACAAGACTTATTATGATTTAAACTTTTTTATTAAATATAATATGAAATTTAAAATTATACATCTTTAAATAGGATTCTGAATTATAAAAATGAAAAACTATACATGTGAATCTAATAAAATTATTCCAAAATAACAAGGATATTTTAAAAATAATTTGGAAAAATAAAATTAAGACCTTATATTATAACATTTTACAATGGAGACAATCTTATAAGGCTTTTCGGATGAAACATAGACATAATATAAAATTTTCAACTAAGACTTTTCAACCTTTATAATGGAAATGGTGTAGAATTTTAAACTTTATTTAAAATCTTGGATTGTAATAATAAAAAATATTTTTTTTTTCAAAAATAATTTTACTTCCAACTAAAAAGATATTATTAAATTAGAATCTTATGAAACTTTTATATATAAATAAAACCTTTTTCAGTGTGAACATAGATATCAAGTTGGGGTTGAGTATTTGCCACTTGTCAGACTGGAAAAGTCAAACTAAGTTTTCATAAAGAAACAAAGTCTCTGCATGATTTGTGGTATGTGGCAAAGGGAAAAAAAATAATGCCAATTTCATGACATTAATGAACAGTGGGAATTGACACCTTTCAAAAATATTTCATTCATGAATATGATTTCAACATTTTTTTTCCGAAAAGTATGTTATTATTTTCATATTTTTATATGACAATGCTAATTACGTTTGTGTATCTTGATGTGATATTCCGCCAAATCATCTGTATGAGTTAGTTGATATTTTGTTATTGTTATTTTATTTTAGCAAAATTTAACATGAATAACTATAAAAATAGCAAATAAAATTATTAATAACATAACATTTTGTCAAAAAAAAAATAAATTGACCGACATAACATTTAATCTCTCAATATATATATATATATATATATATATATATATATATATATATTTATCAAATAAGGAATACTATGAACTAACTAGATTTTTATTAAAGTATACAGGAATCATAAGGAAAATAGTAATGTAATATTGGCAATAAAAGGGAGAAGGACCAGTTGAAGATAAAGTGGTTGAAAAGGGATACCAAAGTACTTATAATTTGCCAATAGCAAATTTGCACTAAAATACCCAACCAATATAAGAGGTGTGCCATTTATGAGGCTTGCTGTGAACATTGAATGAATGCACATGTCTGTTTGTTTATTTATTATTTACTTTGTTTTTATTGTTTGGAAGGATATTTTAAGCAAGCAGAATCTGAGAAGAATAAACTAATGACCTCCAATGAAAGAAAATGGTGGTGCCAAACATGAAGCACTACAATAACATAAAGGAAAATCGAGAAAGAAAAGTGAAATAGTGATTTTATGAGTAGATGAACGTACCTTGACAGGGTAGTGGCACAACAGAGGAAGTTTGGCCGTATCACCAGTTTGTATATAGTAAAACTCATTCAGAAGACAAGATTTCACACTGTGCATCACCAATGCCACAAAACCAAATTGTTGTTACTGGAATCAATATAGACAATATAAGTTATAAGTGATCACATGAATAAATTCTTACTCAGAAGTTGAAGGTGAGATCATAGCAACCCAATCATCATCTGAAGGTTTGGAAACTCCGGAGACTATAACTGTCACAAACTGGTCATCTGAGAGACTAGAATTTGAGGTGATATTAACTTTGAGGAAGGGATTTGAAGCAGAGCAATCGCTCAAAATTCGTCTGTTTATCAATCTGAATTCTGATACTGCTGTGAAATTGCTGTGTAGGACTGTGGTGTTGGCAACCACCAAGTCCAGAAGTGAGGGAGTGAGAGTTTTAGAGGCTGAACAACTAAGGCTAAGAAGAAAACAAAGCAGTAAAATGGATACATATTTGAGAACCCAATTACAAGATTCCATTGAAGAAAAGCCACAAATTTGCTTGTTATGCAAAAGGCTTTTCCTTCCCCAGAAACAAAACCAGATCTTGGCTCTGGGTTCTTCTGAACTTTCCCTCTGTTAAATAAGTGTGTTACATGCACTGGCCTTTTCACTGCTCTCTCTTTCTCTTCCCAAACTACCCTTTTCGTTTCCCAAACGTAACTGTTAACAATAACACAACACGTTCCTTCTGTGGGTTTAAATGCTGGGGGTGATAGAGGCATTGGTGCAGCACTTAAATGCAGTCAAACTTCATAAAACAATTCCTCAAACACATCATCTACAATTGTGTCCATCAAAACAACATGGATACACGCAAATTAAGGAAAATCGATTTCATTAATGAATAAACTTACATGAATAGTGTTACACTGAGATGCGAATGAAGAAAAAACCTGAATTGAATAGAGAGGTTCGAGAATTGAAGAGAACGAAGAAAGTACGGTGAAAAAGAGGGAAATGTGAAGAGGAGTGAGAATGTTACTACTTTTGTTCGTAAATGAGGAATGCTTTTATTTATTTATAAGGAAAAAATATCTTATAATTTGTTTGTAAATGAGGAAATGCTTTTAATTATGTTAATTATTTAGATGATAGCAATATGTACTTTATTATAGGCATTTAATATTTAATACCAAACTATAGTTAGAAAGGAGAACGTGATGGTTCCTTAGAGAGTTTTAATTGGTCGGTTGATGTTTGGTTTGTTTGGCAACAATGTTTTCCTTCTTTTTTATCCATTTTCATGTGTACTAATCAGTTATGACGGTATCTTAGGTTGTGTTGTTTGGCTTTGCACATGTGTTTCTTTTTTCTTTATTCTCTGTTATTTAAACTATTTTTTGATTGAGCTTGCAATTTACTATAAGAGATTGCTTGAACGTAAGTGACCTTAACATAAATAATTGGAAGAGAAGAAAGCAACAACGTTATGGATTGAGTTGAAACCTTAAAAATGAAACGTAGAAGTCTATGATTAAATTATGATGAAAGCAAAGCTGTGTGAACATAAATCTATTAATATACAGGCGGAGCTTGTTGTCGGTAGTGAAAAGTCAAACTAAACTTTTTTAAAAAAATGTATAAATTGTAAAATGAATTATAATGGCAATTTTTTTTGGTAAACAATGGGTGGAAAAAATCATTTTTAATTTTTGTGTTCTTTAATGGAACATCAATTTGGATCGTTTTAGGAAGCCTCGAAATGTGTAAGTTACGTTTTAAATCTTTGACCATTTGGTTTTAGTGGAATAAAATAATCATTAAATACGTATTACATTACTCGAAATAATTATTAGAATTCTTAACATTTTTTTTATCAGTTTAAGTCAAATAGAAGTAGTCTGTTTTATAATAAATTCATTTAATATATAATAAATTCATTTAATTCATAATAAATTCATTTCCATAATAGTAACATTCAAATGATCTTAATAAAGATTTTAAGTACTTAAATTTAATTTACCTTATTCAATAAATATTAACTTAAATATTTACATATTATTTTGACCGACTTCTATATAAAAAAAAATTACTATTTTTCACACTCTTTCCATGTTAATAACACACCCCACAGATTATAATTATTTTAAGTAATAATATATTAACAATTAATTAATACTATTATTAAACTATTTACTTAGTCAATTCAAATATTATTACTATATTATTATAAAAGGGTTATTAATTGGTTGAATATTGAAAAAGAGACGTCCAACCATTATTTATTTATTTATTAATTTTCTTATTCCAAAGGACTTTTTGTAATAAAGTTTTTATCTTTTAAAATATAATTAAACAATAAAATATTTGTCGTTTATAATCAATATTAAAATTTCATTAATTAATATTTTATTTATAATTTGAAAATCATCTAAAATAATTTTCTAATAAATCAATTTTTATATTTTTAAAAGTTAAAAGTTTAAAAGACACGATTTTAATGTTTTTATTTATTTCTATTATCATCAAAACAATTTTTGTAAATTAAATTTTTTACTAATGTTTTTGTTTCATATATGTACTTTTTTGCTGGACAAGACGAACAAAGTTAAAATTTTAAAATTATCAAACAATGTTTAGTTTAAAATGGGTTTCTAAGATATAAATAATATGAAACATTTTCTAACTTTTTATTTCTACATTTTATTTTTAAATTTAATTTAAAAGCAACTTTTCAATAAAAAAAAGTTAGACCAATTATGTTCTAATAGTTAAAGAAAACATTAAATGATACATGATGGTCATATCAAATTACTAACAGACAAAAAAAGATAATTCAAATTTAATAAAGATTATGGAGGCTTTAAAACAGTTAGAATGAAACAATCAAAACACATTTCATCATGCATGCTATTGTTTATTATGATTATAAATTGTGTAAAATTACAACCATACATAGTATAAAGAGAGTCTTAAGAATCCATCAAAGAATAACACAAACTCAATTTCACTTCTAATATTGATAACATGAAACTGTATTGAACCTGAGATAACTCATTTCCCATTTTTATATTTATTGCATTCTTTGTTTTTGCAATTGAGGTAATTTGGATCATTGTTCATGTATTGTGTCTGCGTTTTCGTTAAATAGTTTATTATTGGAACAAAATATAAATATATGGTATTTAAATGAACTCATTGCTGGAGAAGAAAGATCATCTCTATGCATTGATTTGTGGTATGTGGCAACAAAAAACCAATCTACTGGCATTAATGAAACATGGAATTTTACTTTTTTTATTGAATATTTAATTTATGAACACGATTTTCAACTCTTCTTTTGTCTTCTCTTTGGTATTCTTAATCTTTAATTAATCAACCTCGGGAAGGATAAAGTTTCATTAATTACAAATATTATTGTTTCTAGAATTTTTAAATGACAAATATTACTCCGACATAAGGCACAGGTAGGCAAAATATATTGTGTTTTGTCACTTTAAATGAAATTTTAAGATCGTATTTATTATTATTTTAATTTACCAAAAGAGGAAAAAAATATTGTATAAATTATCAAATAAATAAGGTAAATGAAGAATATATTGGCATTTTTTTCTTGAACAATACGTATCATGAATGCAAATTGTTTTTTTTTTAATAAAAATATATTTAAAGCTGGTTGGATATGAAATGGTTGCTTTTGTGATGAAAATCTTAGAATTTGTGTGCTTTTCAATTGGTTGTGATGATGGTACCTTGTGTTTAGACAAATCATGATATCATACACACTCTAGAGTTGTTATGTATTGGAGTTCACACAAAATAGGAATCAAAATCAATTTTTTATTTTTATTTTTTGTCTTCATACCTACTGTTTTAGTAAGCTTCGAATT
>Ga0099824_1001800_pt1 | contig 30828 bp, 11 predicted proteins | sample SiratrowhiteBW_FD_76837 | JGI IMG/M metagenome (GOLD analysis project Ga0099824, IMG submission 76837) | Root nodule microbial communities of legume samples collected from California, USA - Siratro white BW | ecosystem: Host-associated > Plants > Roots > Nodule | place: USA: California... | reverse complement strand
TTAAAAAAAAAAAAAAAAAAAAAAAACACAAATACATAAATATATATATATATATATATATATATATATATATATATATATATATATAATTGAATGATTGAATAATTAATTGTTTCTTCTACTTATTTTAAACAATTTGTAGAATATTTCAAACTAAATCCAAAAATTTATAAATATAAATTAATCCCATAAACATGAGTACTTATGTCTATATTCATTATTCTATAGTTTTATTTAGCTCTTCTTTAAATTGAACGTCAAAGGAAATAGGTATCTCGGTCTTCGTCAACAAATAAACGATCAATTATCAGAGACCATTTTCCAAGAATAACACTCTTTCCACATAGAAGAAGCATTGGTTGCAGGAAGAACAAAATTCATTTAAAAAATATGGGTGAGATCACTCATTATCTAAAAGTCATATGTGATGGTAGTAGTTCGATTTCGACATAAGGCAAAAGTTTAGATACAGATCTTTACACATTAGATTGTTCTCAAAATATTAATATTTTTCTTGTATTGAAAATGTCTTCATAGAGCCACGACAAAATGTTGAGAATTGAATGAATATTAAATGAATTCATTACAGCAAGTGGGAATATTGTAACATAAAATAACAAGTGGGAATTTAAGAACACATCATGCGAGACACGAATAGAAAATGTAACATAGGTCGATGCAGACAAATAATTGCACATATAAATTAATCTCCAAGAGCTTTGGTGATGAAACAAATTCAGGAACATCAGCACACAAATTCAGGAAGAGAGTTTCATGCATATCTGATAGCCCATTTTGGAAGAAAGTAACTTTTTGAACCAAGAGCCTTGCAGCTGAATCAGCCAACACTTTCCATCACAGGTAATTACAGATTTAACAAGCCATGTTTCTCCTTTGTTAACTTAATTAATGGAAAAAAGATTTTGGCTTTAACAACCCTTTTAGATTTCCTTTGTTACTGTTAATTAGGGTTGTGTCTGTAACTAGTATTTTATCATAGGTTGACCAGTTTCATCTTCATTGAAATGTTATAGGAAAAGGAAGTTGTTTCAATGGATTCTTCTGCTGCTGCTACCTACACTGCAGAACCTGAAACAGATCCTCAGATAGAACACATAATAGACATTCCTAAAGACATTCTTCAGCCTGCAGTGCATGATCTGTGTTGTATTTACAAGGTTCCTCCCAATCTCAGAAAGCTGAATGAAGGAGAAGCCTATGAGCCAACTTTGATCTCAATTGGCCCTTTTCACCACAACAAAAAACCAGAACTAGAGCCCATGCAGAAACAGAAGCAAAGGTATTTTCTTGCTTTCTGGGAACGTGTCACAAACAAAAAGGCTTTGCTCAATTACAAAGCCTTCCTCAGTGAAAACATTGAAGCCATAAAACACAGGTATTCAGAGCCAACTAGCCTCAGTAAAAACGAGTTTGTGAACATGATCTTGTTAGACTCAGTCTTCATCATGGAGCTCTTTCTGAGAAAATCCAAGAAATCTGAACAGAAAAACGATTACATGTTCACCACACCATGGATCTGCAAAGGCATCCAGAGAGACCTGCTACTACTTGAAAACCAGCTTCCAATCTTTGTCTTGGAAGATTTACACAGAAGGGTTCAAAGACTAACCGATCTCACCTTTCTTGAGCTTGCATTCAACTACTTCCAAGATTACTATCCACACAACACAACACTTGATCAAACTAGAGACATTGTCAAGAACTTCTCATCTTGCAGCCACTTCACTGACTTGGTAAGGCGTTTCTACCTTCCAGAAAAGGTCAATGCCAAGGAGTGGATGCCATCAAAACACTTCACTCCTTGCAGTAAAAACGAATGTGTTCTCAAGACTGCAACAAAGTTGAATGAAGCAGGAGTTAGCTTTGAGAAAGTGCAATGCAAAAGTTTGCTAGACATAAGGTTTCAGAAGATTCAGGTTTTGAGCTGGTTTCTTTGCCTAGGTTGTCTACCATGTTTAACATGTGTGAAAGCTCGTTTCCAAATCCCTCAGCTTAAAGTGCTTCAAACAACAGAATGTGTGCTGAGGAACCTCATTGCCTTGGAGCAGTGCCACTATGCAGACCAACCTTTCATGTGCAACTATGTTTCTCTCATTGACTCACTGATTCATACAAAAGAGGATGTGGAATTGTTGGTGGACAAGGAGATCATTGTGCATGAACTTGGCTGCCACAACGAATTGGCAACTATGATAAATGGTCTTTGCAAGCATGTGGTGGTGAACTGCAACTACTATGGCAAAACCACAAGGAAGCTCAACAGTCACTACAATAGTCGTTGGAAGCACTATATGGGTATGTTGAGGTCAGTGTACTTCCGAGACCCTTGGAGACTGAGCTCAACTGCTGTAGGAGTTGTTATCTTCTTGTTTGCCATTGTCAACTTTCTTCGTGTTACTGGTTTGTATCATCCAAAACAATGAACTGTTTCTGCTGTTATAATAAACTGTGATCATTTCATTGTAACACTGTTCAACCAATGATTAATTAATCTAGAATAGATTAACATGCCCTTTGGTAAGTTACGGAAAAAGATTCAATCTTTTTATTCATTCTTTAATGAATAATTGATTAATTGCATTATTGTTAAACCACATTAAGACACTTCATTTTGTTGATTATGTTGTTTATGTGGGTCAACCACAACAACAACAACATTATGGACATGATTATTTTTATTAATGGGAGGATGCATCCATGATGTCTCTTTTCCATAATCATGTGTTATGCTTGTTCTTTCCGACCACATCAATGAAAAGTTGAATAAAACATGAAAATAAAAAAAAAAATTGTATAAATTTAAATATGGTTTAAATCCACTTTTAGGTTTCCTAATTTTGTATGTAGTTTTTATCTTATAATTTTTTTTACTTATAATAATTCTATTAACAAGTATATAAAGTAGTAATAATATATCAAAACTGTTTAATTTTGAAAAATCAAAGAATCATATATTAATTAAATTTTAAGTGAATTTGAGAATTGAAATTATGAATAACTTTGTCTAACAGGCCCCGTAAGATCTTGCACAAAATCAACCTTCAATCCTTCCACATGTTTTTCATGCTAAATTTTATCCTTTTTGCTTGTTCTTATCCACATGGCTCTATGGAATTGCTTTATAATATTCTAACTTTTATTAATTACAAATAAAGGTAAAATATGTTTGCATATCTTTTAAAATTTTGAAATTGACTGTAGTTTTTATTTTTTTAAAAAACATCATTTGTTTGCTGTCCATCAAATTTCAAAATTATATGATATTTTAAGCATATTATTTCATTTCAAATAATAATAATAATAATACCTACAAATTCTTATTTATTATTATTATTAGAGAGACCTGAAAGAAAGTGTACCCTTACCTAACTCTGTCGCCAGCTAAGGTGTAAATAAGTCATGGACTTTGAAAATAGAGACAAAAGATAACATGTTACCCTCTCACTCTTACCAAATACCCAAAAGATAAAGGAAAGCAACACTGCACATTCCCAGAACATTCATTTTCTCTAGAAGCCTCTATCTCAATTCATCATTAGTATAAAATTGGAATGATTTAAGATGATTTTGTATTTAAAAAGTGTATTAGTTAATTAAAAGAGAACAAAAGTTTATAAATTACATTCATTTATAAGGGAATAAGAGTGATTTGAACTTTATCTTTAAAAGGGGTCTAATGAACTTTAAAAAAATTTATACATTAGTTAACTTAATGTAGAACTTTTTTATTTAAGGGAAGAAACTTAAACTCTTCTATAATATACCACAAATTTTTGAACGACTTAATAGTGCAAAGTGAACTAAAGTTGTTAGATTAGTCAATAAATAATAACAAAATAGCAAGTAGGAAAGACCCCACATGATAAGAAAACTATCTATGGTGGACTAATCACACTTGTGCCAACATTAATCATAATTAAGTTGCATTAATCTGACTTACTATAATTAAACTTTCCCATTATGTAAGAATTCCTACCCTGTGTTGAAAAGAAATGCACATGCATCACTGAAAACCGACAAAAACAGCATCATAATTCATAGCTCACATATCAAGGTAGCAGTGTGAAAGTTACAGGAAGGTGACACTCCTTCTAACTTTTAGGCCTTGCAAGCTGTAACACAGCAGTGAAAAACTTTCTATTACAGGTTACCAGAACATCCAAGGTTTGTGTTTTATCTCTAGGACTCATTTGACTGTGGAAAAAGATTTTTGTGCTAACACGGTTGTTATGATTGTGAAACAGCTGTTTCTTATGTGTAAGTACGTTCAAGTTCAAATTTCTTGTTATTTTTCTCACCAAATTATAGCTTTTCATCTTTTCTCAAATGCATGTGAAATGCAGGCCCTTTTGAAAACTGAAAGCATCCAAGGAATTCAGACCAAAATCAAGGTTTGAAGGTTTTCTCTTGCTCCCAGGGAAGAGAAAGTTGTGTTTCAATGACTTCTGCTACTAGTTTTGCTGCATTACCTGAAAATAAACCTCAGATTCAGCACATAGTTAACATTCCTGAACAGATTGAGCCTGAGGTGCATGATCAGTGTTGCATCTACAGGGTTCCTCCCCATCTCCTGAAGCTGAATGTGGAAGCATATACACCATGTTTCATCTCAATAGGCCCTCTTCACAGTGACAAGCCAGAGCTAAAGCAGGATAAACTGAAGCAAAGGTACTTTCATGCCTTCTGGAAACGTCTATCTCACAAGCAGTGTTTAGCTTTGTCACAATATAAAGTCTTTCTTGAAGAGAACAAAGAAATGATAGGTAACTCTTACTCCAAGTTAGAACTCCACAAGAATGAAAATTTTGTGGACATGATCCTATTAGACTCTGTCTTCATCATGGAACTGTTTTTGAGAAAAACAAACAAATCTGAGCAGAAGAATGATTTGATGTTCACCACATCATGGATTTGCAAGATGACTCAACGTGACTTGTCACTGTTAGAAAATCAGCTTCCCATGTTTGTGTTGGAGGAATTGTACACAAGGGTCATTCTTGGAGATAGTGGCACCAAGGAAAACTGTCTCAAGTTCACTGAACTTGCCCTTAACTACTTTGAAGACTTTTATCCACACAAGGCAAGTCAAAAGGTGGAGATGATCAAGAATTGTAAATCTTGCTTAAACTTCACTGATTTGATCAGATACACCTACCTTCCTAGAGAAATCCAGGTTAATATGAATTCATCATCACGACATTTCACTTCTTGTGCTGTGGAATGTGTTCTGAGGACTGCAACAAAGTTGATTGAAGCAGGTGTTAGTTTTGAAGCAGTTGAAGGTAGGAGCTACTTGGATATAAAGTTTGAGAAATCTCCAATCCTCAGCTGGTTCTTGTGTTTTGGTTGCTTACCATTCACCGAATGTTTCAAATGTCGTTTGCAAGTACCCCATTTGAAAGTAGACCAGGTGACAGAATGTATACTAAGGAACCTCATTGCTTTGGAGCAGTGCCACTATTCAGACCAGCCTTTCATATGCAACTATGTGACTCTAATTGACTCTTTAATTCACACTCAAGATGATGTAGAGCTTTTGGTGGACAAGGAAATAATTGTGCATGAACTTGGCAGCCACAATGAGTTGGCAACCATGATAAATGGTCTTTGCAGGCATGTTGTGGTGACCTCAAACTATTATGGCGAAATCACAAGAGAACTCAATGAACACTACAACTGCTGCTGGAAACACTACATGGGGGTGTTAAGATCTGTATACTTCCGTGACCCTTGGAGATTCAGTTCAACTATCGTGGGAATTGCTGTGTTCTTGTTTACTGTAGTAAACTTTCTAAGGGTTATTGGTGTGTTTCAACCAAAATATTAACACTGATATGATTACTTAGCCACACAAATGCTAACTACTGAGTGTGAAATGTATGCTTGTTTTTCTTTCACTAGCAATTATATGTGCCAATTATGAGATCAATTTCTTTTTCCACAATTAATCCGATTAGATTTCTGCAAATGTTATAAATTCAAACAGTTGGAGTGCATGGAGAGGCAATTGACCATAACACTATTGCGTTTAATTGTATTAAAAGTAACATAAGTTTTGATTCGAAATATTAAATCATTGTAAAAGAGTCACGAAGTCCTAATTGTTTTTACTCATACTAATGGCATCCAAATATAATGAAAATTGCAATCACTATATATCTGTGCTTATATAAAATGTTTATTAGAAAGAAGTGAAAAACTTTGGTTATACACAAATAACTTGAGGGATGGTACTTTAACACCATATTTAACACCACACACCACAAAAGGACTATTTTTCATAACTTGAAGATAATTTCAAACACATCAACAAACATGTTCACAGCAAAAAGAGTATTTTTCACAACTTTAGAAGATAATTTCAAACACAACAACAAACATGTTTACAACACTGATACCAAAGAAAAGTGACATGCTGAAGCATTAAGTGCCACATAGACTAATCCAAACTTATATTTTGAAGAGAGCACGCAGAGCTCGTAGGAACTGGAACATAGCAAAAATGAGCACAACAATCCCCACCACAGTGGAACTTGCTCTCCAAAGGTCCCTAAAGTACACCAACCTCAAGGATGCCATGGTGTGGTACCATTTGTTCTTGTAATGCTCGTTCAGATCATTTATGGTGTCATAGTAGCACGTTGAGTTTGTCACAACATGTTTGCACAAACCATTCACAAGAGATGCCACTTCCTTGTGACTCCCCAGCTCATGCACAATCACTTCCTTCTCAACCAGCAACTCCACATCAAGCTGAGTGTGGATAAGAGAGTCAATAAGAGACACATAGTTGCAAATGTAAGTCTCCTCAGGATGGTGGCACTGCTCAAAGGCAATGAGGTTCCTGAACACACATTCAGTGTTGTGATCCACCTTCAACTGGGGTATCCTAAAACGTGCCTTGAAGTGGTTCAAGCATTGCAAACAACCAAAACAAAGACACCAACTCAGAACTTGTTTCTTCTCAAAGGTTATGTCTAGTAGCTTTCTCTTCTCATCACCTTTCTCAAAGTACACTCCTGAGTCTTGCAACTTCGTTGCTGTTCTTAGAACATGAGAAGCTTGGCCTCTTTTCTCCTTAGTGGGAAGGTAATAGAGCCTTATCAGATCAGTGAAGTGTGCTGGATTCAGATTCTTACAGCGGCTACCTTTGCCCTTTGGTTCACAAGGCTCCTAGGAGCTGAGGATCAGGCCACAGAAACTCTCTTTCTTGGTTATATGTTCAACAGAAGAAGACATCTGAGATGCAAAGTACTCGAAGGCAAGATCAACAAAGCTAGAGTCTTCTTCCCTAAATTCGTAATCTGGGACAACCCTTTCATAGAGTTCCACCAGCACAAAAAAGGGTATTTGATTCTCTAGAAGGATCAAGTCCCTGGCAATGTTTCTGGCGAGAAAGAACTGTTCCACGATGAGATCATCACGCTCTTTCTTGTGCTTAGAACTTGGTGCTTTCAACTCACAGTTTCTCAGGAAAAGCTCCATGATGAACACAGCATCCAGCAGCATCATCTCCACGAATTTCTCTCGGGGCAAGATGAACTTCTCCGAATAGCATTTTCGAATCTCTTGTTCTTTATCCTCGAGGTAGCGCTTGTACCTCTCCATGGCTTGTTCGTTTGACACACGCTTCCAGAAGAATTCCAAGTATCTCAGCTTGTGTTCTTGCATGGTCTCAAGTTCTTGCTTTTCGAAGTGAATAGGGCCTATTGAGATGCACTGAGGAGTGTATGCATCCTTCTTCACGTCTCGGAGGTTGCATGGAACCTTGTAGATGCTACGTTCAGACAACCTTAGCTTTTCTGGGACTCCTATGTCGATCACATGCTTCACCATCTCAACAAATTTGGGTTGAGATGATGATGAAGAAGCAGGATGCACCATTGTTGCACCAACCAGTTTCAACTTCTCCTTCAATTGTGCAGGCACATGAGTTTAGTATAAAGGAACAAGAACTAAAGTACTAAGCCCTCATCGTGGAAGTCCTTTCTTTTCAATTGAAGTTTTCAACCACAAAGTATACGGCAACCTAACACTACATATATCATAATGATAATAAATCTTTTTGTCTTTACTAGGAATATATGAAAAATAAAACTACATTACATTTAGGGCGAAAGCACCAAAAGTAATTATTCTCGTGTGGATTTTTTTTTTTACATGGGTAAATAGTGTCACGAGACGTTAAGTAGAAAAGAGACGGTGTGATAAAAAAAAATTAAACTAAACTAATATTAACGTGACATAATTTAAGTAAAAAAAATAAAACTAAAATTTGGTCAATCTGACACAACTTAAACAAACGTTATATTAAAGAATAAATTTTATGACACGATTTTAAAAAAATAAATTAAAATAATATTAAAATGACATGATTTTAATAAAAAAATATAATTAAAATCGTGTTAATTTGACACTATTTAAATAAAAAAATATAATTAAAATCATGTTAATCAAACAAAATTTTAATAAAAAAATAAAATTAAAATAAAAAAATTGAAAAAAATAATGTGAATGTGACACTATTTTAAAAAAATATTATAATAAAAAATGTATTATACTACATTGACACGATTTAAAAAAAAAAATTAAAATTGTGTCATTATATTTAATGACATTTTTTAGATAAATTTCACCTATTAATGTAAATGTTATTATGGATAAAATATGTTTAATGTTATGACATTTTTAAATAAATATTATTATTGATAAAATTAAATTAATGTATAGTATGTTTTTGTAAATTAGTGTATATAGTTCATATTTCGATCAACAAAAGAGAATATAATTGGTGGTTGTAGAAAATATAGAAATTTAAAAGATTAGTTAAAGTTAAAAATGTTGTGCATATTTATTTTTGTTGTCATCATTAATGGTGGAATGTAATTTTTGGAAGGATTTAGAAAATATAATATAAAAATCAATGAAAAAATAAAGTGAAATTATATTTCTTTTGAACAAAGAAATAATATCTTACAAAAGAAAATTAAAATAATTAATTTTCAACTAGTTGATTGCGAAAATGAGGCAAGTTTACAGAATAGCAAGTTTAATAACAATAATAATAATAAAATGAGGCAAAAATGGTATAAACTTAACTGGGTTGCCATCGTTACAACTTAAACTCCCACAAAAGCCACTAATTAGTTAAGAAAAATAAAATATGTAAACACAACAATTGTTTAATCAATTGACGAAACATTGCCAACTGTTAATCCACGTCTTCAAAACTTCAAAGGACCACAGAACAAATCAAAGATTATTTATAATGATTTTTATTAAAGATTATTAATTAAAATATTTTTTATTATATTTAAATAATATTTTATTCTGAGTTCATCACTGATAAACGGTGGAGATGGAAAAGTCGAATGAGAGAAAAGTCACATTAGTTTGTAATCAGTTAATAATAAAAAATTACTTTACATTTCCGTATTATAAACGTTAAATTCTAAATTAAAAATAGTCCTTCAGTAATAGAGTTTAATTAAAACAGTGTTTGAATTTTTAGGGTCAAAAAAACAAAAATACAGGGCCATGTTCAAAATGCAACAACAGAAGGGGACAAAATGAAAAGAAGATAAAAAAAAATGATATTAAGAAGAAAAAAACATAATAAAATTAATAATCGATATTCTACATAATTAGTAATTGAAGCTGTTGGCCCACTCAAGATTATGCCATGTGCACAATATTAAATATGAATAATTTTGTCATAAATAATGTAGCCCCACGAACTCTTCATATTATTGTGTCTAAATTTGACTAAATTAAACAAAAAAATCTCTTGAATTATTTCGTATAAAACAAACAACATTATTTTGTTTGTTTTTCTATTAAAAATAACACCGATACTTTTTTATCTTTTAATTTTAATCTAATTATTTTCAATAAAATTACATATATTACTTCAAATGCTCATCTTTTACTTTATATTTTTTTTATAAATTTGGCCTGAATTAATTTTGTATAGTTTTCCTATAATTTTAGTATCTTGAAATATACCATCTTTCATCAACAAAAAAAAAAAAAAAAAATACAAAAGTTTCTTATAATAATTAATCGAATTAAAATTTTATACATTAAATAAATTCTTTAAAATATGAACAAACTTTTTTTTTTTCTTACATACAAAAACGTGACGCATCTATCATAGATCATCATCGACGCCATCTACAGTACAATTAGAAAAATATCATCATATCAAACTATTTCACCCATGATAAAGTTGGAACTGTCACTATCCAATTTAAAGTATTAAAGTATAGTGTTAAAGTTTTATATAAATTAGTAATTCTAATTTTGTTTACTTTTAACTTGCCAAATTATTGACTCTCTGGTGGGTACAACAGCAAAGAAAATGATAAAAAAAAAAAAAAAACTTTATCTCCTTTTACTTTCATTCTCTATATAAAAAATCATCAATATTATGTTTTCCATACTTTAAAGTCCTCAATCATATACCAAACAAAAGCATGCATTCATAATTTAATAAAGTGACATGAAGTCTTCATCAGTTCCACTTTTTTGGCCAACATAAAAGCACACACTCACACACACACCAAGCATGAACATGGAGAAAGGTGGCAGCTACTGAAGAAGAAGAGAAACCTGAAACTCTTCAAATAATTTCTCCCCTCAAACAGGTTCTGAATATTTTTTTTCCAATTTTGATTTTATCTTTTTATTGGTGTTTTAATGACAGTGTCTGCTAAGTTCTTTCCCTTTGGTGATTATTGCATGTTATGTATTTGCAAGTTCTTTGAGACTCATCATTTACTAGCCATTTGCTAGGACACACTTTTTCTTGTATATCTTTCTTCTCTTTCAAACTATGTTATTGGTTGATGCCAAGAATTTCCAGATTTCACTGATTGTTAATTTAAATCTGATTAATCATTTTTGGTAGATTTTTCATGGAAGTTTTTCTAGGATTTGGGAAACTGATGCTTTTTTCAAAATGTTTTTCATAATAAAGTATTTAAGACATGTTCAACTGCTGAAAGAAGCAGAAATAAAGGTTGGTGGGAAAAGCTGAAAATTGTGATGCATGTTTGGATTTAAATATGTATACTTAAGCAATTGAATGAAGTTTTAATGCAATCCTTTATCTCCTTCTGTATATAAAAAAAAAAAAATACAAAAGTGAGTTTATAATTAATTTTAAAATAAACTTCAAGCATATAAATTAATTTTATAAAAATTAGTTTATAAAGTAATGTTTATACTTACTTGTATACTATCAATTATCTTTAATCTAGTTAAGATCTTCAACCATTCAACCTAATTATAAAGAAAAAAAAATATATTTTTAGAGTTTAGAGTTTAAATTTTGTATTTATTTTTTGAACGTAAGTTTGTCTTATTTGATAATAAAGCACTTCTACAACATATTTTTTCTTTCTTTTGCCTTTATTTCGTATAGTCATGTCTGTATTATTATTATTAAAAAGCCTAACAATTTTGCTTTTTGTGGGGTATGTGTAGCAATAGCCACTTTCTTTAATATAAAACAAAAGGTTTTTGATGATAATATCATATTCAAGATTTTAAATTGTGGTTATAATCAAAGTTTCGTTATAATCTTTGAAGATAATCATCAAATGCAAACGTAATTATATGATTGCAGAATCCTTGAAATCCTTAACGTTTTAGATGAACTTAGGGTTACTTCTTAATGAAAGATCTAATAGTCCCTAATCTAAAAATTTCAAAGATTTAATTCTGTTATTGAGAAACTTTTGCTATTCTTTTTTCTCATTTCCGTGGAGATTCACTATAATCAGATATAAAACTAAATTACACTATACAACTGATATAAATTTATCCTACTAAACTGGTTGTTTAAAAATGAATTACATTTAAATTCTGTATTTAATAATGTTAATTATATCCTATTAAAAGTTAAACGGGACTCTAAAATTTTAAGAAAAAAAGGGTCTATCATTTATTTATTTTTAACTGGTCTCTAAACTAAAAACTACATTTCGTGGTGTTTTGTTTAAAAATTGCAATTTATGACGTTTAAAAAACATAGGAATGTTACAAGATTAAGGACTAAATTAAGAAAAATAAAATAGAAATTCTTGTAAAAGTTTTCAGATAATTCAGAGACTAAACCAGTACTCTAATCCTTTCAAACGATCATCATAATGCAGACAAACAGTGGCTTAGTTTTTTTATCTTGATAAAGGAAAGTTGAAGCTGGTTTCTGCAACAATGACACATGCTTACAAAACTTCTGGTTCTTCACTATCCGAAACCGAATTTGAGATGGTGAAACACATAATCGACATGCCAAACCTAGAAGAGCTAAGGTTGTCTGAGTGCAGCATCTACAAAGTTCCTTACAATCTCCGAATGGTGAACGAGGATGCCTACACCCCTCAGTGGATCTCCATTGGCCCAATTCATCTCAGCAAACCAGAACTCAAGCCAATGCAAGAGCACAAGAAAAGGTACTTCCACTGCTTCTGGGAGCGTGTCTCAAACGAACAAGCCATGAAAACTTACAAGCACTACCTCCAAGACAAGGAACAAAACATCAGAGAATGTTATGCAGAGAAGTTCCCTGACATTCTCAGAGAGAAATTTGTGGACATGATGCTGCTGGATGCTGTGTTCATCATGGAACTCTTGCTCAGAAACTGTCACTGGAAATCTGACAGATCCAAGCACGAGCACGAGTACCAGCAGACCAAGTCGTTCAGGGTGAGGCACAGTGATGATCTCATCTTGACACAGTCCTGGCTCAGCAAGAACATCACGAGGGACTTGATCTTGCTGGAGAATCAGATACCCTTTTTCGTGCTTCAGAGACTCTATGACACTGTTGTGCCTAGTGACAGCAAGAAGGAGGAACACACTGCCGGGTTTGTTGATCTTGCCATCGAGTACTTTGCCTTCTATGACACCCAAATGTCTTCTTCTGATGAAACCAAACGTGTTCTTGACAAGAACCAGTCCAGGAAAAACTACTTCAGTGGCTCACTCCGAAGTTCCAAGAAATATTCTGCTAAGTCAAAGTGCAAAGATAGGTGCAACAAGAGTACAAAACACTTCACTGATCTGATAAGGTATAATTCATTTGACATTATCATGCTTCTAAAATTATGCATCACTCAACACACTATATTTAAGTTGTGACAGAAATATCACTAATTCAAAAAATACAGAATAAGATTCTATGACAGAATAAGATGTTAATTAAAAATATACTAATACTTTTGTAAATATTTAAAAAGATATTACACATAAAATATATACTAATATATACTATATTATACAGATTCATACTCGTAACGAAAAGACTAAAAAATAATTATCCAAAATTAAATTTAGTATTACAAATATTACATCACTTGAGAGGTTCAACAGATGTATCGGTTAAACCTTGCAATCAATGTAGTACGGATTCGTGATATGCTGGATGAAAATTAGCGTTTCCTCGTTCAAGTTTTTTTTGTGTTTCTCCTAAATCTTAAATTCTAAACTTGATAATATTTTTTCTTTCTCTAGGTGCTAACTAGCATGATATCTACCAATTTTTTGCAGGTACTTTTACCTTCCCAGAGATTGGGCTCGAAGTAATGGCTGTGCCCTTCATGTGTTAAGAACGGCAACAAAGTTGCAAGACTCAGGAGTGAGCTTTGAGAAAGATGTGAACAGAAGGTTGCTAGACATAACCTTTGAGAAGAAGCCAATTCTGAGTTCCCTTCTTTGCTTTGGTTGTTTGCCATACTTGAACCACTTCAAGGCACGTTTCAGGATCCCCCAGTTGAAGGTGGATCACACAACTGAGTGTGTGCTCAGGAACCTGATTGCCTTTGAGCAGTGCCACTACCCTGATAAGCCCTACATTTGCAACTACGTTTCTCTCATTGACTCTCTCATCCACACTCAGCTCGATGTGGAGCTGCTGGTTGAGAGGGAAGTGATCGTGCATGAGTTGGGGAGTGACAAGGAAGTGGCAACCCTTGTGAACAGTCTAAGCAAACACGTTGTGACAAACTCAACATGTTACTTTGAAACCATCAATGAACTGAACATGCATTACCAGAACAAATGGAACCGCACCATGGCAGCTCTGTGGTTGGTGTACTTCAGAGACCCTTGGAGAGCAAGTTCCACTGTGGTAGGCATTGTTGTGCTTGTTTTTGCAGTGTTCCATTTCCTACGTTCTGTTCGTGCCGTGTTTGGATGATAAAACCTTGCAGTGCAGTTTCTTAAGTGTTGTTTGTGCTGCTTCAAACCCTAAATTCTAAATCTTAAAACCTAGATGCAGTGCAGCTTCTTAAGTGTTGTTTTTGCAGCTTCAAACCCTAAACCTGTATCCTAAAACCCAGATGCAGTGTTCGTTTGTGCTGCTTCACGTTGATAATAATCTGCATGTACATGAACTTCTGACGTGAAACTTCAATTCTAGTTAGCAAATAACACCACAAACACGTAAGAAAGTGTGCTTGCAATTTCTGTGCCTTTCATGGTTCATCGTATGAATGATATATGCACATGTTGGTTGTTTTGTGCACATGCAATTATGCATTATGATGCTACTAGTAAACTCCATTATGCAACTTTGATGAGAGAAAATGTAACAGTAATTAGTTACGTTAGAAATGCTCGTGCATATTTTGGAAAGGGTTATTATGAATAAACGTGCACTCACTATTTTTATTTGCATTGTTTTTGTCTCTTTTTTGCTATGTTTTAGTCTCATTTTCTTTCTATCTATTTCTTCTTTTTCAATCTGCAGAACTTATCATTATATCTATCCTTTTTCCACATTTTTCTCTCTTTTCTTCTACCTAAAAATTATATGTACAGTTTTTTCATTTTGGAAAAGAACATTTATTTGTTAGTTGTTCACTTGATTCTCTATCATAGATTTTGTGCAGCTAATAATAAACATTTACGTGAATAGTATAACCATGTTTTTAAAGAAGAAAATATGAATATAAAATAAAAAATAAAATAATTTTATTCATATGTAATAATTAGTTTATGTATATAAAGTAGTTTCGAAACGAAATTTATAGACAAATTTCTAAAACTAGTGTAATTTTTTCTGGAAATTCTCAAAATGGTGTATTTTTTATTTTATTTTATTTTCGGATATGGGTAAATTGTACAGAAATTGCACGATATCATTGTGAATAAATCATTCTATTATTGCATTGCTCTCGATTTAATTCAAGATATATGAAATTGTGAGAAGATAACACAATTTAGTTAAAGCAATGAAATTGTGGAATAAATGTACGATTTTAATTAACTAATTAATTGATTAATTGAAATTGGTAGGCTACTGCAAGAGTTTAGGGTTCTCCCATCTTTCCTCTCCTATTTTTCAAATGTTGTATTTGGTTGTGCATATAAAATTAAATTAGAATTAATGCATAGTGATAAAACTGTTTTGAAAATTTTGATGAAAATGAAAATGTAGTCATTGAAATTAATTAATTGTCATGTAATTAAAATAAATGTGAAATTAATTTGAATGGAAGAATATGAAGAAAAGTTATCCGTTTTAAGTTGAATGGTTTATATATAGAGAAAATTTAAATTATTTGAATTGATTAGTTTTTAAAATTTATTTACATTTTTTTTTTCTTTCTTTGGATTCTTTTTTTTCTTTTATAAAAATTCTAAAACTTATTTATATCTTTTATCTTTTTTAAAACTAGTCATGCTTTTTTTTCTTTTATAAAAATAATCATTGTTGTAATTTTATAAAAATTCTCGAAGTACTTCCGCTTTTTTCTTTTCTTTTATAAACATTCCTAAACTTATTTAAATTTTTTTTCTTCTTAAAACTATTTCGAGTCTGATTTTTTTTCTTTTATAAAAATAACTATTGCTGTAATTTTTTTTAAACCTATTTTTTAAATAGTAAACTATGTATAGATTACCTTAAAGTATATAAACAATCTTCATATTCTTCCATTCAAATTAATTTCACATTTATTTTAATTACTTAAATGTCAATTAATTAACTTCAATGACTACATTCATTTTCATCAAAATTTTCAAAAGGGTTTTATCACTATGCATTAATTCTAATTTAATTTTAACATGGAAAAATAAGAGAGGAAAGGTGGGAGAATTAATCACCCTAAACTTTTGCACGTAGCCTATCGATTTTAATTAATCAATTAATTAGTTAATTAAAATCGTACATTTATTCTACAATTTCATTACTTTAACTAAATTGTGTTATCTTATCAGGATTTCATATATCTTGAATTAAATCGTGCAATAATAGAACGATTTATTCACAATGATATCCTGCAATCTCTGTACAATTTACCTATATCCGAAAATAAAATAAAAAATACACCATTTTGGGAATTTCCAAAAAAAATTACACTAGTTTGGAAAATTTGCCAAATTTATACCATTTTGTTTAAATTAAGTTTTTGACTAACACATAAAATAGTTTTAGTTAGATGGATAAACTGATTTTACTTTTATGAAGTTTTCATATTGACTTAAAAAAATATGTGGGCATATTTTTATAGTGATAATTATAAAGGAAAAATTTACCTAATTATCTTCCTGTTAATTATGGGGTTTTCAAATAATCACGTTATTACTTTAATTCTTAATTGACTAACTAGGTGAGTATTTAGTTGTTCAAAGAATAGTTTAGCCTAAAATTAAAAAAAAAAAAAAAGTGGATAGTTTTTTCTTATCAAATAAAAATAAGGTAATTTATACAAGTGAATTTAAATCAATTTACTCGGAGACAAGTCCAAAAGTTGTTAATACACGCAACTAATAGTCCAAAATATTGTTGCTTTTTATGCGTGGAAATGTCACAATCTTTAAATCTCGAGGTTTAACTTTTCTAGCTTTATCTATTTTGCAAAGTTGATCCATTATTTTTTTTCTTTACACATCATACCCATCTTACATATGGACCACATAAATCTTTTCAACTTTTGACTAAGTGGATGAACAATTACACTAAATTAATCTACATATTGGTATATGGTAAAGTAGAAATGGATGAAAGGTATTGATAAAAAAAAAAATATAAAGAACTTAAATATGATGGTAAAAACTTATATTTGCTAATTGATAGGACATATATGTGAAGAATTTCCAATGGAAATCGGTGCCTAGAAATATTGATATTTTGTTAATGAATTGTTAACAATTTTGTTAACTTCTAATATAAATTTAGGAATATGACACATATTTTTGGTAATTCAGTTCTCAACACTAACTCAGGAATCGAGATACAAAATAATGTTTGAAATACTCCATCTTCAATCTTTGTTGATATTCATCATTTGATTCAGCTATACATTATTTTGATTAATATAATTATATTTATTCCATCTACCTACATTACTTATTAAACCTTTCTAAAATGTTCTTATTTGGTAACTCATCTACATCTAATCCTCTTCTTACAACATAAAGATATTTTATATGATTATAATTAGAATGATCTTAATGTTGGTTATTGTTTTTATTTCAGGAGATTGGTAATACATTTCCAATTTGAACCATTTGATAAACTAATAATTCAAATTATTTGTACTAAGCGGTTTACTGTACAAGTAGTTATTTATGGTGACAACATATATTAATTAATTATAATGACTATCATTGATTTGTTTTCTCCTCAATTTTAAATAACTGCTCAATATCTCATATTAGTATTTTCAAGCTACAAATTCCTACCAAAAAAAAAAACTCTTTTTATACCAAAATTAGGTTCAAAATTTTGATAATTTCTCATTTAAGAATTTGAAGTAGGTTGGTAGTGCATCTTATGAATTCATACTAGGATTTTAAGGTAACATTCACTATAAATATATTTGATTAGCAGGTTTGTTAGGCCTTCAAGTTCCTGCCACAGTAATAAATTCACATTAAATAGTGAAATACATTTATTTATTTTTCTTGTTGTAATAGATCACATTTGCATAAACTCTGTCTATGACATCTTTTGCAGAATGACATACCCATTAACAGTTTCAACTTCATATTTTACATAATAACTTCATCGATTTCACATTAGATAAATAATCTAATCCCTCTTTATTTTGACAAATAAATCCTCATGTGTTTTCTTTTTGCCATATATATAAATATATATCTTTTAGTAAATAACATAATCATTTCTTTTACAAATCTTTACTTAATAACTTCACTCTGACTCTCCTCTTGATGATATTATTCTGATATTAATCTACATTTATCTTGATAAAAAAAATTTTTTAACGATAAAAAAAAATATCAATATTCAATTAAATCACAAAAATTCTGGCACAGTTTATTTGATTCCTCCTTCTTTCTATAAAAATCTCTACTAATAACAATCTTACGAAATTGATTATGTTATGTTTTTTACGTTGTTCTACGTCATTTTCACCTCAATGAAAATTTCTTTTTCAATTACCTTATCCACTCTCTCTTCTCCAAAAGTTGATTAAATGTGGTTGGAATTGTTAAACAAATGTCATCCATTAACATTTTGTCTATAATATATTGCAGTTATCCATTATTGTCAAATTTGTTAATTATGACAATCAATATATATTTTTGAAAAAAAAATAATGATTAATTACTGAGACTCTTTTTCTATAAAGTATTCATATCATTAACTAAATTGAAAAAAGTATTGGATTCGGCCAACGGTGTATTATACATAAAAAATTATTGGAAGGAGTCGAATTTTGTATATGGGATGAAAAAGAATATACATGCATATATTGTAAATAAATTGTATAAGTACACATTTTTTAGATAATATGTGAAGGAAAATATCCCTCATATGATGAATGCCCAATAATTGATAGAAAAGATGTTAAAGAGAAGATGACCTTGACATGAAGGTGGGGTCAAAAATTTCAGATCTTTAAATGCATCTTATTCAATGGAATATGCTGGAAAACTTTATCAAATTTAGTAGGGCTACATTATTAAATATTGTATTACTTAAATATATATATATGAAAATAATTTTAATACAAAAATTTAAATTGAACTTCTTTTAATATGCATAATAGGTATGTAATAGTTAAATCCAATTAAAAATAATCCTTTAGACAATAATTTAATATTTTAGTTTTTACAACTTTTATAATCTCTTTTACAATATGACATATTTCTTTGTGGTTATTTTTATTTTTCTTTTATAATATAATAGCATCATCAAATCACTCACAGAGCACAAATATCTCTCTTTTATTTTATTTTTTTTAATATATATAGAGACATGAAGTCTTCTTTTACCTAGTGTTTTCTAAATTTATCTATACTATTTATATTAACGAAATATATAGACTAATATCAAGTGTTATATTCATTAGAACAAGTTACTATTTAAAAATTACAAAAACAATTTAATAACACGTTCTAAAATACATATTAAAAATGTGTTTTCATTATCAATTAGGAAAACTATTTTGTTAGACAGGTGCAATGATATTTTCTTCATTTTTTATTAATAATGGTTTATGAACATAAATTAAAAAATAAATTATATTATTTGTTAAATATTAATCTTTCGTAAATTAATAATATTAATTTACGGCCTTTTATAGTGTTCCTTTAGTATTGAAACATTTTGTGTTATTTTTCTCTCTTTGAGATAAGAATATAGTGAAATAATAATTAATATTATTTTAGAATTGTAAAATGATTAATAAATAAATAGAAATATAATTTCTTTACATATGATATTAGAGCATGTTAAAACAAAAATTGTTCTATGATAGTTGTAAAACATTTTCTTACAAGTTATTAAAGCTATTTTTTCAAGTTCAAATTAATTGATAATTTTATAAATTATATACAAATTAAATAAATATGTATATCTTAGAAAAATTATAAAGTTATAAAGTTATAAATGTTTAAAAAATATAATTAAAAAATTAAATTTGTAAAGTTATAAATTTTTAAAAAATTAAATTAAAAAATTAAATTTGTAAAGTTATAAAGTTAGAAAAATTAGTCATCAGGCCGACGATTTTTAGCATAATAGAAATTTATTAAATAAATATAAAATAGTAATGGTTTAGTATCAGATCAAATTAGTGTTTATCCTTAAACACAGATTTGAAGGGACTAAAGCAATTTAAAAATATTTTATCTTAGAATTTAATGTTTAGGTACCAGATCATATTTTTTTTCATTTTGAAGAACTAAAATATTTTTTTTTTTAAATTTGAGAGATCTAAATTAGAATTAATCTAAATTGAAGTGACTACACTAATTAATTAAAAAGTTCTTTGTTTTTTAAAATAATGCAATATTGGAAGATTAATGATACTGCAAAAGCAGAAGCAAAGACATTATTACTCACCTACCTGAGTGTTACAAAACTCATTTAGTGCACCAAAACACAAGACTTTAAAATCTGAGCTACCAATATTTTGATGCAATTTATCATAACCTGACAAAGTAGTACACACAAATAGTACATATTTGATGAATGCCAAACTATTTCCACCCTTCAAATAATTCATTTTATCTTAAGATCTGCCAAGCATTAACAAACAAAACTGGAACAACATCAATCACTTCTGTTCTAGTGTAGAAATTTTTTTCCCTTAGGAACTGTATTTGCTTTGACTAATTCATTTTTCACTTACTACATCTCTACAAAGGACACCCTAGAGTTCAAGAACAAACCAGAAAGAGACTGAAAAAGAGAGAGATTAGAAGTGAAGATCCAGGAGCTTGGAACTGAGAAATTGTCAGAGGAAACAGACTTTCAGGTTCATACAATGTGCATTGTAGTTAGCACTAGTTTGTGATGAGATAATACCCTCTGGATCCTTGTAGTGGTTAAATTTTTTCAATCACTAATTGTGGTTTAGGCCATTATTTGTGGAGTCATCAGTTTCTCACTCTGTAACTGTCATGATCTTTTGTGATGAAAAGTCTACTTTAGTTTCTGTGTTCTTCTCTTCCCCCCTCCACTTTTTTTCTGTTCTACTTCTGGTTTTTCATTTTGGTTTTGTTGCTTGGTTTGAGTTGTTGCCAAAGTCACCTTACAAGTGATTCTCATTCCCTTTGTGTTCTAGTCCTTCTGTTTGTAGTTGATATTTAAAGATTCTAACTTTATCTTATACAAAAGCAAGAATGCTTTTAGCCAAAGGGGAAAAGTCTTTTGTTTGTTGAAAAATATCTTCACTTTATGTCTGTACATGAAGATGGATGGATCCTCTGTGTATCAGTGGAATCTGCCCTTTTCTTTTTCAAAGTCAGTTCTCTTATTTTGAAGAGGCATATCTGCAGTGTAAAGGTCTTTTTACCTCTTTGTGTTAAAATACATCTTTACTATACTTGAGAGCATGCATTTGCATATTTATTTCCCAAGATTGCCAAATCTTGGTTTGCCTTTAATATGATTCATTTCTCATAATTTGTAGGAATTTTGATGTTCATATCTCTACGTAGCAAGTGTACTGAAGAAAGAAGTTTTATCATGTTTTAAAAGTTTTGAAAAGGTGAACAGTAGAAATCCAAACTATGAACCCCTTTAGCTTGTTGTGAAGATAAATCTTTTCTTTGTTGCCTGGAGGTCACTAGAAGATTCTTCAATCTTTTTGGTGCTTGCTATTTTGAAAATAGACAATAGTGAGGCCAAGACAAACAAATTTTCCAAATCTTGAAAATTTGAAAATGAAAACAGGATTTGTCTGATGGATGATATGTTTTTGCTCAACAGGACCACAGAAAAGAGGCCTCATGGGGACTTCTATTGAACATCACATCCAACACATAATTAACATCCCAGAAGCGATTGAGCCTGCACTTTGGCCAGAATGTTGTATCTACAAGGTACCAACTAGTCTTTTGAAGGTGAAAGAGGTGGCCTACACTCCTCTAATGGTCTCAATTGGCCCTGTCCACCATAACAACACTCAACTAAAGGAAATGCACGAGCAGAAACAAAGATATTTTCATTTCTTTTGGGCACGCCTAAGCCAAATGAGCAAGCTTGATTTAGTTCAGTACAAATCCTTCCTTGAACTAGAAGAGAAAAACCTTCGACGTTGTTACCAAAAGAAATTCCCTGATATCAGCAAGGAGCAATTTGTGGAGATAATGTTGTTGGATGCTGTGTTCATCATGGAGCTGTTTCTGAGAGAAGCAAAAAAATGGGAACATAAGGAGGACTATCTAATAACTCAAGGATGTGTTAGCAAAAGTATCCAGTGTGACTTGATGCTGCTTGAGAACCAGCTTCCAATGATAGTGCTGGAAAAACTATATGATAAAGTTGTCCCAAGCAATGACAAAAGCCACACCAGATTTGTTAACCTTGCTCATGAGTACTTTGGATCTTATTATCCTCATGAACAATCTTCAGAGAACAAGTTTGAGCTAAGAAAGTGGGAGAAATCACTACATTTCACTGATCTAATTCGAAATTCCTATATCCATAAGAACCTGAGCAGTCAGAAAAACTATACTCAAAGGGAGTGTGGACTAAGGACTGCAACAAAGTTGAATGAGGCAGGGATAAGCTTTGACGTGGCTCATGACAGATGCTTACTTGATGTTAAGTTCGAGAAGAAACGATTCTTCAGCTGGTTTCTTTGCTTGGGTTGTTTGCCATGCTGCAAGTTGTTCAAAGCCCGGTTTCAGATCCCCCAGTTGAAAGTAGACCACACAACAGAGTGTGTTCTGAGGAACCTGATAGCCTTTGAGCAGTGTCACTATCCTGAGGAGCCTTACATTTGCAACTATGTTTCTCTGATTGACTCTCTTATTCACACCAAAGATGATGCAGAGTTGCTGGTGGAGAAAGAAATAATTGTCCATGAACTGGGAAGTGATCAAGAATTGGCAAATCTGGTTAATGATCTTTGCAAACATGTGGTGACAAATTCAACATGCTACCACCAAATCATGGAAGATGTCAACGAACACTACAACAATGATTGGAAATGGGCAATGGGTACATTGAGGTGGGTTTACTTTAGAGACCCTTGGAGAAGCAGTTCTACCATAGTGGGGGTTGCTGTCCTAATATTCACCGCCTTCAACTTCTACCGTGTTACTAATCTACTCTTTTAGTAAATTGAGAATCATATTGATTGAATCACCTTTTTCTTATTACATCATTGTCCATGATTGCACCCTAACTGTTTCATTTCCCATTTTCTCGTACTACAAGTGACTTGTTTATTGTAAAACAATGTGTGTGATGAGGGAAAATGTACATCCTTAACTCTATGAGAGGTGCTAAATTCCTGTATCTTTTTAAATAAGGTTACTTTAGCTGGTTGATTGTTATGAACTGATATACCCTCTAAGAAATAAGAACATATAAGTCAAAATTGTTTTAGAGGGAGAATGATTCCCCAGCTTTTAAATGGATTCAGTTTGATCAAATTTCATGAAGTGAGGAAGTTATTATGATCAGAATATTTCAGGATGATACAGCACCAAAATATCCCATGCAGCATTTTACTTTAACCATTTCACTTGAACCCAAGTAACTACCAGCGTACACAAACCAAAACAAGTTAAAACCACTTAACAAAATTACAAAATAAGATCAAAATCAAAGATTCTAGACATCCATTGCCAAGATAAACAGTGAACTAGGACAGAAGCTGAACCACCAAAGACTAACAAGAACTGCTTACAATAAAATCATGCATGAAAATGAAACATAAGTCCTATTGATTAACTGAAAGCGCCTTCCGCTTATACCGGACCATCACTTTTCCCTTCACTCCCACAACCATGGCATTCCAATCGATCTCAGGAAAAGGTGACACCAACTCCAGTTCAAAATTCCTCAGCAGATGAGTCCATATTGCTTTAATCTGCAGATATGCAAATGGCTCCCCAAGGCATCCATGTCTACCCCCTCCAAAGGAAATATATGAGAATGCACCAGCCACCTTATCCTCTTCCCTCCCCACAGAAAATCTATCAGGGTCATACCTGTCAGGGTCCTTGAAAATGTGACCTAGCCTGTTAGCAAAAGCAGGTGATGTAGCAATTATATGACCTTTGGGAATGTCATACTCTTTCCCCTCTCGTGTTGTGACACTAAAATCACTGTGTGAGCTTCTCAGCAGCATGATCAGAGGAGGGTGGAGTCTCAAGGCTTCTTTGATGCACCTATACAACACATCCATCTCAGCCAAAACATCATGATCAACTCTGTCCCCATGCTTTTCCATCAACTGCTTCTGCTCCTCCTGCACAGCTGAAAGGTACTGGTTGTTACACAGCAGATATGCACCAGTCCAAGTGGAGGTAATTGAACTTGTGTGTTGACCCGCAAAAAGAGCAGCAATGAGGAGTCCAGTGACTTCAGCTTCAGTTGTTGGCCGACCATCTTTGTACTTCGAGTCGATGAAGCACTGCAGCATGTCATCTTCCGTTTTGCCGGCACTCTTGCGAGAAGATATGATGGTTGCAAAGATTTCAGCTAGCTTCTTGCGTGCCTGATCACGGCGCTTGTGAGCTGGAATAGGCAGGTATGGGAAGAGCACACTGATTGGAAGCATCCCATTATCAAGATCATGGAACAATGCAGAGACATCATCAAAGAGCTTGTCCCGAACTTCACGCCCCAAGAGACATCTACTGGCTGTCAAGATGATAAGATGCTCAAGCTCATACTTCAAATCAACCTCACCACTTGGCCCCCACTTTGAGAAATAGTCCTGCAAAATGAGTTTGTGTTTGGGATACAACAGTCTTCAATATCCAATTGTTATAAAGCCAAGAAAAATTACAAGGTAAGAGTTTAACATTAACAACATTATGAAACAATGAAAACTGTCAGGTTTGATGCCATTTCACCACAGTGAAGTCCAAATGGAAATGAAGAACTTCTCCAGCTTAATATCAGAATGAACTCAAGTAGCAAGTTGAAACTTTGTTGACAATTCAATGGCATATTCTCGTGAGAAAAAAAGGTTATTTGCCAAAGAAATTGTTTTCATTGACCACCAAGTCGTTGAATTGATGAATCCCCAAACATGTAATACTAAGTAACAACAAAAAGAGCCAATTAAAGCACAAAAGGCAATCACAAAGCCATGTATCTAACCCTATCAGCTTCACAACTGGCAAATTTGTAAGGAGACGCAAAATGTTCCCAGTCCCCCAATCCATCATCACACCCCATAAAAATCAAAGAAAACAAAAGGATTGATGGTATTCATCATCCCTGTAAAATTGACAATATTGGGCTTTTTCGTCTTTGTATTTTGCAAACATCCAAAATCAATCTAGCTCTTCAGGTGTTGAATTTTGGCATGATCAAAGCTTGAGCATCTATAGAAAACATGGACGAAGAATGGAGGTTTGGAATAGTGGGGATTTGAAAATCAAGGGCAAAACTGAAAATCCTAAGATTGTAAAATTTAAATCCAAAATAAAATAGCCCAACAGATTCCTCTTTGCAATGATTAAATCCAAGACCAATAGAGAACAATTACACATCAAAGTGAGAAACCAAAACATTAGATCAATCACCACCACCAACAACAACAAGAACAAGCACCAACATGCATACCTCTGTTTCTGTAACCATCTGATTGACATAACTCTTGAGCTTGTTGACCCTAAGAGCCTCAGTGAAGAACCTGAATTGCTCCTGTCTCACAGAGTAGTCAACATCAAAGACCACCCCAGGTCCAAAAGTTGGCACATTGAACTGGTACACCTCTTGCTGGCTGAGATCAGTCTCTTGAGCCTTGAAGAAGTGTGCAGAGACCTCAGGCCCAATGAGGAAGGTGATGTTCTTGTGGAAGAGCTTGAGGGTGAAGACCCCCCCAAGCTTAGGGTACTCCTCCCGGAGCATAAAGATTGGACCTTTCAGGAATCGGACAAGCCCTCCAATCAAGGGCCACCCCTTCACCACTGGGGGCACCCTCTTCTTGGATTTGGGCACTATAAAGGCTGAAATGAGTTTTGCCACAAGGATTGTGGCCACTAGGAGAAGGCCAGTGCTCAAAAACCTGCTATCAATTTCCATGGTTGTTGAATTGAGGAGTGAAAGTGATGAAAAAATGTGAAGTGTTTTGGATTTTGATTGGGACACTTGCTGGTGATAACACCAATGTGTAACAAAATTCACAGATCCAGTGACATGGGTAGATCTGTGAGATTCTTGTGTGTGGCCACTAAGGAGTGTGAAAGTTCAAATGCAAATTTATAGGGTGAAATTGGCTTAGCTGGGCTCACAGTAATCAAAGGTTTTTGAGGATGAAACTGTGGGTTAGGCTTTGGAAGGATATGAAAAACATGCTTTCACGGACCGAATATTAGGGTTAATTTTATATCAGCTTAAGGGGCAATTGGAACTAATTGAAAAACAAAAAAAAAAAAGTTAAATGCTTTGGAATTTTTTGATTTGTATATCAAAAATAGAACATGATTAGGCTTAAATCTTCTATTAATATCACTTGCTTATGTGCTTCTTTTGACTCTGCAGAAGGAGTTTGAATGGTCTATCTGTGAAATGCATGGTTAGCCGAGAATTTCTGATATAAGATGTTTGAAAAGTTCCCCTTTTTTTTATTTATGTGGTGGAAGAAGATTCTGGAAAATCAAAATTATTAGTGATACAAATGAAAACCTTCTAAATATGACTATGTTCCATTTTATATCACCTTATAAAATTTATTTTTTATATTAAGTTTAGTTTAATAAGTGTTATTATTACATTTATTAAGATGAATGATGTTGCATGTATTGACAGACTATATTTAATATGACAGAATATTTCTTATTTTAAGTGTATGTTCATCAGGATACGTGTAATGTTTTTGTATATTCTATGTAGGAGTGAGTGACAACACACATTCTTAAACATATATGAGAAGACAAGTGTGTCTGTCATAAGACAGATAATGAATATTTTTAGTATATTAATTATGAAAAGAAAAATATTTTATATATATATATAAGAAAATACATAATTTTTTATATTAAAGTATTGTGATTAAATAGTGAGTAACAATACATATTATTGAATATATATGAGAAGATAAGCATGTATGTTAAAGTATTGTAATGTAATTAGTGAATAACAATATACATTATTGAATATATATGAGAAGATAAATGTGTCTAGCATAAGATAGATCATGTATGTTTTCAGTATATTAATTATGAGAAAATTTTTTACATTTTAAATATATGTATGTATAAAAAAACACAATATTTTATGTTGAAATATTGTGATATAATTAGTGAGTGAAAACACACATTGTTAAATATATATGGGAAGACATGTGTGTCTGTCATAAGAAAAATAATGTATGTTTTTAGTGTATTAATGTATGAGAAGAATTTTAATATTTTAAATGTATGTATGTATAAGAAAACACATAATGTTTTCTGATAAAGTATTGTGATATAATTTTTTAAAGTTTATTAGAAAGAATAATTTTGTATTTATAAAAATAGGTAAATTTGTGTCTATATAATACAATTTTTTCTGAAAAAGTTATATGGTGGGGAAATGATTTCAGAATAACACCAAAATTTTTAAATTTAATTAAAATCATATATTTTGACAGGATTTTAGTGAATGAAAATCATAAGAAGAAATAAAATATTTTTTGGTATTATCTTCTCAACTATGTTGGAACTTGTTGCTTCTCCCACAAAATTCTTTAGTTTGGATTAAAACACCCTCAAAATGCAATTGTTTGGGAGTTTATTTCTTTCCAAGAAAATTAAATGTTTTCATTCTATTTTTTTCATTGAAATTGTGCCATGCAGGAAAGATTTTAATTAAAATAAGAATTTTGTGGTGTTTTTTTATATCAGGTAAGTAGGACTTACCTATTTTCACAAATGAACAAAAGTACTCATCCTAGTAAATACATAAAAAACTTGCACCATAATTATATTTTAAATGAATGTAATCTCATGAGTGTATGGATGTGTGACAAACACATAATACGATCTGGAAAAAAAATTTCCTTCTAATTTTTTATGTTTAGATTGGACATAAAAATAGGAAAGCAATGTGTTTCTCTATTCTTCTTCCACCATTAATTCTATATAAAAACACAATGATGTGATCTGAAAAATAAAAGTAAATGTAATTTTTTTTTATTTTTGTAAGTTTAGAGAAAAGAGTTTGTCTACTCATCTTCCATCATGAATTACATATAAAGGAAAGAAAATGTTCTGTGTATGAATGATTGACAACACATATTGAATATATATAGAAATACAAGTGTGTTTGTCATAAGACAGATCCATCATGTATATTTTAAGTGTATTAATGTATGAAAAGAATTTTAATATTTTAAATGTATACATGTATAAAAAAAACACATAATGTTTTATGTTAAAGTATTGTCATGTAGCTTTTTTGAGTATTTATTAAAATGAATAATTTTGTATCTATGATATGTATGAGTGAGTGACAACATACATTGTTGAATATACATGGAAAGACAAGTGTGCCTGTCATAAGACATATCATGTATGTTTTCAGTGTATTAATGTATGAGAAGATTTTTAATATATTAAATTTATGTATATATAAGAAAACACATAATGTTTTTTGTTAAAGTAATGTGTTGTAAATTTTCTAAGTATTTGTTAGAATGAATAATTTTGTATCTATGAAAATAGGTAAATCATGTCTATATAATAGGCTTTTTCCTAAAAAAAAGTTATATGGTGAGGGAATGATTTCAAAATGGCATTAAAATTTTTAATTTTCATTAAAATCATATGTTATCTCATAATTATGCAAAATGTGCATTAATCCAAAGGAAGAAGGAAAAAATTTTATGGGGAAGCAACAAGTTACAACTTAGTTCAGAAGGAGAAATAAAATATTTTTTGGTCTTCTCCTTCTCAACTGTGTTGGAACTTCTTGCTTCTCCACAAAGTTATTTCTTTGTTAGTTTGGTAAAGCACCATCTTTTTGGGAGATTATTTCTTTCCAAGGAAATTAAATGTTTTCATTTTGTTTTTTTCACGAAAATTATTGAATTGAAAATTTTGGTGCTTTATTTTTAAAAATTGTCCCCTTATCATATGACTTTTTAGAAAAGCATATCACATAGGTACCACTCATCCATTTTCATAAATGAAAAAAAATACTCATTCTAATAAATACATAAAAAATTGCACAATAATTGTGTTTTAACCTAATGTATGTTTTGAATGAATGTAAGTGTGAAAAAAAAAAACATGTAATATTGTGAGCATGTGGATGTGTGACAAAACACATAATATGATCTGAAAAAATAAAAATATCTGTGAAATGCATGGTATGCCAAAAATGGTGCAAAGAGCTTCTGGAAATAAATACAAATTTTTATTAATACAAATGAAAACCTCTTCAATATGATTGTGTTCCATTTTATATCACCTTATCTTAGGATAATAATAAAATTTAATTTTTATGTTAATTTTAGTTTAATGAGTGTTATTATTGCATTTAATAAGATGAATGATGTTGCAAGTGTGTCTATCTATTTGCAGACTATATTTAATGTGAGAGAATATTTCTTATTTTACTTATATGCTCATCAAGATGTGTAACGTTCTCTATATAATCTCGGGTGACAACACACGTTGTTAAATATATATGAGAAGACAATTTGTCTATCATAAGACATATAATGCATATTTTTAGTATATTAATTATGAAAAAAATTAATACTTTATATGTATGTATGTATAAAAAAATACATAATGTTCTATGTTAAAGTATTATGATGTAATTAGTGAGTAACAATACACATTATTGAATATATAGGAAGAAAAGTGTGTCTGCCAAGACAGATCATGTATGTTTTTAGTGTATTAATTATGAAAAAAAAATTAATATTTTAGATGTATGTATGTATAAGAAAATACATAATATTTTATGTTAAAACATTGTTATGTAATTAGTGAGTGACAAATATACATTGTTTAATATATATGGGAAGACAAGTGTGTCTGCCATAAGACAGATTATGTATGTTTTCAGTGTATTAATTATGAGGAAAAATTTAATATTTTAAATGTATGTATGTATGTATAAGAAAATAAGTAATATTTTACGTTAAAGTGTTGTGATGTAATTAGTGAGTGACAACACATATTGTTAAATATATATGGAAAGACAAGTGTGTGGATCATGTATGTTTTCAGTATATTACTTATGAGAAAATTTTAATATTTTAGATGTATATATCTACAAGAAAACACATAATGTTTTATGTTAAAGCATTATGATTAATGAGTGACAATACACATTGTTGAATATATATGGAAAGACAAGTGTGTCTGCCATAAGACAGATTATATATGTTTTCAGTGTATTAATTATGAGAAATTTTTTTAATATTTTAAATGTATGTATGTATAAGAACACACATAATATTTTATGTTAAAGCATTGTGATGTAATTAGTGATTGACAACACATATTGTTAATATATATGAGAAGACATGTGTGTATAATGTATGTTTTTAGTATATTATTTATGAGAAAATTTTTAATATTTTAGATGTATATATGTATAAGAAAACACATAATGTTTTATATTAAAGCATTGTGATGTAATTAGTGAGTGACAATACACATTGTTGAATACATATGGAAAGACAAGTGTGTCTGTCATGTGATATAAAAAATAAATATAAATATTATTTTTTCTTTATTTTTGTACGTTAATCTTTCTTTTATTTTTGTACGTTAAGTTTGGACATAAAGATGGGAAAGAAATAAGTATGTCTATTCATCTTCCATCATGAATTATATATAAAGACATTTATTGTATTTATTTTAGAGATTTGGAGTGATGAATAAAAGTGTTATTATTAATTTTATATCACCTTC
>Ga0099824_1001798_pt1 | contig 30834 bp, 14 predicted proteins | sample SiratrowhiteBW_FD_76837 | JGI IMG/M metagenome (GOLD analysis project Ga0099824, IMG submission 76837) | Root nodule microbial communities of legume samples collected from California, USA - Siratro white BW | ecosystem: Host-associated > Plants > Roots > Nodule | place: USA: California... | reverse complement strand
TCTTGTAAAAAAAATCAAAAGAAAAAATCAAAAAAAGATGCTTAAACAAAGGACACCACAAAAATAAAAAAAAAAGTAAAGACTTCTTTTTTTTTTTTTTTTTTTTTTTTTTTTTCATGAGATTCATTTTCACCCTTTCCTGACATTCCCATCATCACTAAATCAAATGAAGCTGAATATTCACTTTACCCTTATTTCGATTTCATTCACTTCCCTCTCCAACCCCCTTCCCTACATGTGACATAAATCAAGAAACAGTTTTTCTGAAAGCTAGATCCACCCCATCTGAGAAAACCTTTTCCTTTTATTTTTGGCTCAAACGCATCATAACCTTAATCATATTCATCTTCCCTTTTCAATCTTATTCTCATACCGCCCCAAATGAGATTCGAATTTCATAGTTCTAATTGAAGTATTTAGCCGTTAATTAGTAGAGTGTTCCCTTAAGCAGAAGCAAACCCCTTACAAGACTTTACTTGCTTTGTTAACGTTACTTTTCAAGGGGCCACTACCATAACTGGGTAAGAATTAATTCCATAAATATACATGAATCATTAACCAAGGTGAGATTCCTAGGTTTAAATTCCCATCATGCAGGAAAATGAGTAAGAAATGAAGTAATTTTATGTATAAAAAAATGAGGGGGTTAAGTATATATGAACTAAAAGTTATGATAAACAGTATTTGCACAAGACAGCCCACTTGTGTCTCTTCTTTTAACATGGGTAAATAATGGTTTTATTCTGGAGCAAGAAATCAAAAGAGAGCAACCTAATAACCAAAGTAATCAAACCCCAAACATTGGAAACAGGGAAAGAAACACTTGGGGATTGAGATTATGGAGATCTACCTTGGGAGAGGATTGCTGAATGGGGAGCTTTATGATCACTTTTCAAAGCACATTCTTATATATATTGTATATATCAAAATTGCCTTATGCTTGCTTATTCACTTGAGAAAAAACAGAACATTCCTAACGTTAAAAGTGGTCTAATCTACGCCATGCTTTCGTGTTCTTTTAATTTTACCTTTTCTGCAGATTTTTGAATTTCATAAGCAGAACCTGAACGCATGGATTGTAAGGCTTTCAAACCTAAAGGACTTACTGTTAAAAACATATATAAGAGATAAAATTTTTGGAAAGGCATGTGCCAAATGGAATTTGTAATTGAAACAAATAGAAGCATGGAGGATCTTAATAAAAAAGAAATAAATACATATCGATCCTTTTACCAAATAACAAGAGGAATAATTGTCTTTGCTTGGACTGAGTATAGGCTTTTGTTTGCTAACATCTGTATCTTCTCTTTTATACATAGATTGAAGATAAAGAGAAGTGAAAAAAAAATAACAAAGATGAGGTTAAAGTGTCGGATATTTTTTTGAATTCTCTTGAAAACTAAAAAAAAAACAAAGTTGAGAAGGAATGGCTTTGGACCTTGACTATGCTTTTCTTACTTAACAAGATCTAGTGAGAACATAACTTTATGTAAAGCAAGGCCTCAGATTGTGACACGTGGAGTTCTCATTTTCAGATGGAAAAGAGAGAGTTGCAGTGCTGGCAGTGTAGATAGAGAAAGAGATTGTGTTATATAGTTTTTATAGTGTGGTTTTGTTGTCCCTCCATTCCAAGCATTCTTTGCTTAAAGAGAGTTTAGTCCAGGGAATAAAGCCAAGAACCAAAAACAGTAGAATGGGTTAAAGTTAAAGCACATCATCACTTGTTCCTTCACCATGCCAAGGCACCCAATTCTGACAACCGACCATAGCCAAGTCACACACTCTCCTAAACCCTCACCAAAAACTTTCCTCTTCCCTTCACACTGCTCATACCCATTCACCGTACAACTTACTTTAAATACAGCATTTGGGTTACACTCTCTCTCTTTCTCTCTCACTGTACTAGTCAGACAAAACAATGAACACAGTAACAAAATACTATACCACAACATCATACACCCACTTACCAAAGACCAGCCCACTTTTACTTCTTTCACAAAACTTTGTCTTGGTTTTTACAACTTAACATTTTTTCTGTGGACAAGCTAAAACATGTTGCAAGTATTTCACTCGTGCAACTTGATGGGACCATATGTATATACATACATACGGTTCCGTAACATAACCTTGTGGATGTTGTTACTTTTGTTGCCTTTTTCCACTGTTTTAGAAATGAATAGGCACGTAGAAACCATTGACTGAGCGAAGAAAGCAAAGTTTCGTGGAATTGTAGTTCAGAAAACGAGCAGGCTAATAGCATATGTCTCTAATGAAACGTCTTATTTTCTGCTGACTATTTCCAAACAGTGCACCCACTTTTGCCACTCCTAATTAAGATGCTTTATTTCATGGCTTATTCATCATTTTATCTTCAATGTTGTATGAAGTTTGGATTTAATTAATCAATCAATTGACATTTATCTCAGTGAACAACAGGCTTCAATGATCTAAAATTTATGAGATCAATTTGCATTTGAATTCTTAAAGCTAAAAACTAGATGATAAGGAGCTAAAAACATATTATATTAATCTTCACTATTGTCAATGACGATATTGCTTGAAATGTGTTTGAAAATAATATTGATAGTATAACTGTTTATATTATTTAAAAATTTAAATTACTAGGATTTTATATAATATTTATTTCAATAATATATTAAATGAATTTGATATTTATATATTAAGAGTTAAATTTTAAAAATATTTAATTACAAAATTTTGATTAATAATTTTATAATTAATAAAAAAATGGAAATAAAATTTGAATAAATTTCAGACACCGCTGGATAGAGATGACATGTGCATTATAGTATGCAGTTTTTTTGTAGGAAGATGGAATTCAAATTTCTTTCTCAAGATTTTAAATTCCAATCTTTGTGTATAAATGTATTAAACATGATTAAAAAGTAGAAAAAAAAAGATTTAATCAAATTTACAGAAAATTTTATTTTTAAAAATAATATTTTTTCACAAAAATAATTAATCGCTAAAAAGTCAAAAATTAATCATTAATATCGTGTCGATTTCAAAAGATCAAGAAAAAGATTGAGACATATGTTATAGGATGTTAATGATTTCTTATAATTCAAGTTTAAAATTAAATCAAATTATCTCAACTAGTTGTTATATATTAGAATACTTTTGTTTGAGATTGAAAAATCAATTTTGAAAATTTAATAAAACACCGTGTTGGTTAGTACGTAATTTATGTCAAACTAATAAAATATGTTGTAGATAAACAAAGTATACAACTGTGTAAACAAAGAAGATGAATATAGATAAATAAGATAAGTATAAAGAAATTTATATAGAAACTGAATAAAACATGAAAATCATAAGAAATAGTAGAATTGTGTTTTAATTAATTTAATTTTCTTTTGTAAATATCATCTTATGATAATTATTCAGATAGTGATTTTGTTTACCAAATGATCTAACAGAGTCTTTTGTATCTGATAAAGTATAACAGATGCAACTTACAACTTAACTTATTTTTTGAACTAATGTAGTTTGAAAATGTATTTTTAAAATTAGCTTTGCTTCTTCAGTTAGTACGAATGATGATAAGGTGAAATATAACGAAGACAAAGAAGAGAGAAAATAACTTAACAATTTTATACTAGTTTGTCTATCGTAATAGACTATATCCAATTCTTGATCAATATATTGAGTTCCACTAAGCAAACTAATCTTGCAAAGTAAATTTTGAGTATTCTTTGACTCATACCCACTCCTGATCAATTCCTTGAGTATTATTTGAGCTCATAGCTACTTTTGGCTAATCACTTGAGTATTTTTTTGACACTCCTAGCTGACCTCATTGCGTAATCTTTTCCAAAGTAAATTTTGAGTATTCTTGGTAGCTTGAGAGAACCTATAACCATCATACCAAAGCAATTTTTCTGTCTTATTACGATTATTATTATACTTATTATCACAATTACAATTACTATTATTATTAATATTATAATTATAAATATTATTATTATTATTGTCATTATTTTTATTATTTTTATTATTATTATTATTATCGTTATAATAATAATAATTATTACTATTGTTATAACTATTATTATTATTATTACTATTATTATTATATTTGACAGAATCAGTGACCGAATCAGTAACCGAATTAGTGATCAAATCTAATCGAATTAGTGACTGAAATCAGTAATCAAATTTGTGACCGAAATCAGTGACCGAATCTGTGATCGAATTTGTGACCGATTTTTTCGATCACTGATTTTAGTCACTATTCAACAATTCTCTAGTAGTGTTATTTCAATGTCAAATGAAAGTATTTTATTGTGCACAATGTCAGAGTATCAACACCCTAGTAAAAATACATACAACAGATAGCTGAGTTAAAGTTGAAATGCTTTTTGTATCGAAAAATTATTAAGGAAAGCAGATTTAGCTTTTTATCTAAAAGATAATTTGATGTCACTAGTTTTCGAATGAATCTATTTGGCCAAACAGAAGCAACTAACATTTCCTCCAATATACAATAAATATATTTATGTTCGTTGTAATATGGGATTAGCTTAGACTATGCACATATCGTCTGAACGTATAGATACTTTATTAGACATAAAGGAAGAATGCACAATGTTGTATCATTTGACACATAAAACACTTATGTCTTACATGATTTACTGCTGAAAACATTCATCTTAGAGATGATGTATATACTTTGTTGTTTTTCAGCACCTAATTAAAATTGTAGGATGTTAAACTTTTACTCTAACAAGAGAGAAAAGTTATGAATGAGGAGGTTTATCATCTTTAAATCTAAGCCTTTAGATTAAAAATAATATATGATTCCTATCCATTAATTATCACAAAGGCGTATATATTCATAAAATATAAATTAGTCTCGAATTAACCAATACAAACTTAAATAAATATTAAAAATATATTATATTAGTGTCGGCCTAATCAATATTAACTTTAAAAAATAATAAGATAAATAAAATTAGTATTGATTTAAACACTAATTTAAATAAATATAAATATTAAAAATAATTTATATTAGTCTCAACTATACCATATTAACATTATTTAAGTTTAATATTTATTTTAATTAATATCAACTTAGATAACACTAGTCAAACACTAATATAAATATGGTTACATATTAAAAAGTAAAAAATAATTAACATTGCTTTAAAGTTGACTAACACAATTCTACTACGTCGACAATACTAACACAAATAATTATTTATTAAAAAAATTAATATCCATCTAAAGTTGACTAAACTAATTCTACGGATAACTAAATTATTAAAAAATAATTTTATGTTTTTTAATTTTTTACGAAAAATTAACTGAATAATTTCACAATTTCACTCGCTAATATATAAATTATCTATTAACGATTACGATATTAGTTATTTAAGATATAAAACTCTATTCATTGTCTCTAAGGTTTTGTTTAGATTAACAGATGGATTTGAAAAAGTGGATTTGAATGGATTGAGATTAAAATGTGTAAAAAATTTTGTTGTTTGGATTAAAGAAAAGATGGTGAGATTTGAATGGAAAGTTATGAGAGTTTGTGAATGATGTGATAGATGTAAATGATATTATAATTATTTTTAATTAATAAAATTGCAAGATTACAAATTTAACCTTAGATTAAAAATAATTAAAAATAAAATATAATTAATTTGATTTAGATGATATTTTTTTATTTTTAAAAATTTATGAGAATGTAAAATTATATTATTAGTTTTGAAATTAAATTTAATTTACGATAAAAATTTATTAATTTAATTCATAAATTCTTTTTGTGATGTATTAAAAAATCATTTTCCAGTGATTTAATATTATAGTAACAAAATAATACGTAAAAAATAAACTATAAACATTAAAAAAATTATAGTTACTTTTAATAAAATAAAATATATTAAAATAAGATAAAGAGGTTAAAATCAACAATTCATTATGTCTACATGTCTTTTCTCTCTAATCTTCCCTTACCTGTGCGGAAGCTCATCTCCTCCTCTCCCGCTTTTCCATGCTCGCAAACCAGTACTAATTCACTGATACAAACACGCACCACCCTCGCTTTTCAATCGTCGACCATAGAAAATCGTAGGAAGCAAACAAAGCGTAAGAGTTTATACTATATGTTTTAATCATTTAATGAGAGTTTCTTCATATCATCAAATGCAATCTACTTATCAAAAGTATTTTATCAAATGCACTCTACTTATCAAAAGTATTTTATTATTAAACAATATTGATGACAATTTAAATAATCTTAAGACTATTAGACAAATGATTTAATAAATTATGTTCTATGCTTTTGATGATATATAGCATTTTGCAGAAGTAGTAACCGATAGTCCAAGGATGCAACATTGCAAAATCTTGTGTTGACAAACTTCCATTCTCCTTGACTCACCATTTCCTTTACTCTTGGGCAATATCAAACATTAATGGGTTCACATAAAGCCCTTATTAGAAACATAAGTTAAAAGGGATATTTAAACCCATATACAATTGTATCTATTAACTATCTCATAGAACACAAAGACATGACAAAAGATTAAATGACCACTCCATAAAAGAAAAATAAAATGCATTATTTTTTACAACCAAGCCCAAGATCTTAATTTAAAATACACAATAAAGAAAGATGAATTATGTATTAAAACTCTTTAACATTTTCACAAAGCTGTGTTTAATGGTGTGCAGACAAACAGAAGTTTTTAACGTGACAGGTGATTTGTTACAAACTTTTCTAAGACTTAGCTTTTAAAAGCTCTCCTTCTTTTGTTAGAGCAAATTTAATAAAATATAATTTAACCGAGATTAAAGAAAAGAAGAATTTACATTGGAGATTTTTATACTAGTTCATTTGTGAAACTATATTACATCTAATTCTTGATCAATTGATCAAGTTTCACTAGGCAAACTAACATTACAAAGATACAACAGAGTATTATTTTAAAACTTAGTCACTCCTACCTACATAACTCGAGTATTGTTTGAACATTCAACCACTCTTGGCTAACAACTCAAAGTATTGTTTGGAATGCTGCCGCTCTTGGCTAGACAACCTAAATATATTTTTTAATGCAACCACTCTTAGTTAAAAGGGTTTTACATAGAAAAGGTTATACAAACGATCATTGGGTTTTGGTCACTAGATAGAGAAGTAATGTCTCTCGATAAATACAAGATTTATACACTCTTCTAGTTTGTTAAATAAACACAAATAGTGTTCTCGTGAACCTTAAGACATGAAAAGCTTTTAGCTTTTAAGGTTTGGTAGCATTTCAACAACTCTATACAACTTGTATATCTTTTTTAAACTGAAAAAGATTGGTTTACATAAAGTGTTTAGGAAAGAATCGTTATAAATCCTTTTATACTCGTTAAGAAGCTTTAACATAGGTTTTTAGCTTCAAGCTTGTATTTGTCCATGCAAAAACATAAAGATGCAATAAATGTTCTCCATACAACATTAAATGATTAATGTCTTCTTTAAGTAACATCCTAATAACTGACATGAAAGTTTTCACCCAAAATGGAGTAAAGTAGAAGATCGTACATGATAAATAGCCTTACCATAACCAATATAAGGTGTGTTGGGATGCTTGTTGGTGTAAACCAACTTTGGTGTGTTCTTCAAGAGATCTTTATGTAGACAAGTGTTTTATGAGATCTTCTTATTAGACATGAAGATGAAAATATTCCCTACAACTCATAATAAAGCTTATAAAGAATTTTGTAAAATATAATGTTAGCTTAATACTGTGTACATATCATCTTATTAAGACTTTACTTATCAAACAAAGCAAGTGAAATGTGTTATATAGATGTAGCACTTGTGTCTCACATTACCTGTTTGAAAACTTTTGTCTTATAGATGAAGCACATTTATGTTTGTACTTTGTTGTTTAACAACACTTAATCAAAAACATGAAGGGTTTATTTGACTTTACTGAAAGAAATAAGATCAATAGCTAAAATAGTATTTGCCTCTTGTTCGCTAAAATTTATGCTATTCATATGTAATCAAGTTGACCAAAATGTTGCAAACCATATGAACCATTAAATTTGCTATATTCTATTACATCTGATGTGATGAAAATGTTATAGAAAATGTGGAACATTATCCTTGTGTGAAACACCTAAGATACGTAACCAATGATAGCATGAAAACCATATGAAGAAGAGAAATTTCCTGAAAATATACATGACTACCAATTTCTTGCTCTTGATTGTAAAAAGAGCATGCACATTCCTATAATCATATTTGTATGGTTCTCTTTAATAGGTTATTCTTCATTGTAATTTGTTCCTTATGATTCTCACGATAATAGGACATTGTTTGATGGAACAGTTATCCTCCAAAATAGCCTCTAAATCTCACTTTTGGTGTACCAAAATGTATGCAAACTTGACCTTGTATGTCTAAATTTGTCTCTTTTCCATGTCTAACCATCTTATATTTCTTTTTGTATCTTTACAAAATAAATAATATGTAAGACTTGTTGTATATGTTGTACCTCCCAATCAAATCAGTTTTCACAACAATTGAATTCTTATTCTCATTCCTTTAACCATCTTCCTACCTCCCTCATTGTGTTTGTCTTTTATTTTGGATTCCTAAATACCCTATTGATTTTGTATTTCAATGTGAAGTCACCCACCTATTTGTCCTTCATAATTTGATTTGTTGATCATAGTTAACTTTTCTCTTTAGGTGATTCTACCACTGTCTCCATGTCTTCCCAATCTACATGTTTTACTTAGATTCCACCACATAGAGTTCTTCTTAAATATGTCATCCTCTTCCTCTATCATATGTCATAGCATTTAACTTGTAATACTCTACACTCATAAAATATCATTTTCTACTAACATTCTCCACCTCTATTTACCTAACAGGTTCATATTAAAGTAATTTGGATCTTAGAATCTTAAAATACCTTTTTCCTTTGTCTCACAAATGTTATACAGTTTTGTTATTTTCCTCTCCTCTTCTTCATAGAAAATTTATCTAGATCACTTTTAGTTTTTATGTCACTCTCTAGGTAATTTAAAGAAAGTTAAGTAGAATAAAGTAGAGATGATAACATAGACCTAATAACACATTCTCTTCTTTCATACAAAAGATTTTGAACTTTAACAAAGATAATTTTTTGTCATCTTTTTAGTACCAATAGCCAATAGCCTACATTTTTTTAGGTTTGTTTCAATTGGGAACCTTAAATATATGAAATAATATCCTTAATTCCACAATTTAAAATAGTTGTTAGTCTTTATATTCCTGCAAGTTCTACCTTCACTTCAATCAAATTTATTTTTAAAAACATAAACCTTCGTAATCAAGCATGTTTTTTTTCTTATAATTGGTTTCATCCCCTGCTTTATTTTCAATTAGTAATCCATTAGCATATTCCTTCAAACCACAAATTTTCATTATCTTTCACACTATAATCTTATTCATTACCTTCTTCAATTTTTTTGCTCGAATTTTTGTCAAAACTTTGCTCAAATTTATAAATGATGAATCTCTACCCTTTGTAACCATCTTTTAAAATTTTAGTTTAATCATCTCCAAAAAAGAATTGGTAAAAATGGAAGTTAAACTCATTTAGATTTGGACTATTATTTCCTGTAAAATAAGTTCAGACTGAGTTCAAGAGGGGTTGAATTGAACTTACAAAAACTTTTCGCAAACTGTGATCAATTTTACAGAATGGGATCAAGATTCTTTATTAAAACTATTAAAAGATGATTTGTGTAAGATGTACAGTTAATGTTCAATATTTTCCAGAATACAATCAATAAACTATATCTTGTATTAAATCAGATCAAGTGCGAAAGCAATAAACTGAAGTCAGAAAAGTATTTCAGAAAGACCAGAATTCAATAGAGTAAACAATTTCAGAAAAAATAATAACCAGTTGATTTAAATCAAGACTTTAAGAAGATATATTTCTTAAAACAGATGCAATCAATTACTTAGAAAGCTTGATTTATTGAAAATTCAAGTTAAGAGACATCCAGAAACCTAAATATGTGTCACACAGTTTCAAAGAATATTTTCAAATATTCTTTGAAAGAAATAATTAACTGCACGCGAGAAACAGTTAATTGCGCAATAAGCAGAATCAAGACAAGTCAAGAATAGGAAAAGAAAGATCAAAAACACGAGTTTTTATCTTGGTTTACCCTTCCTCAAGGGTTACGTCCAGTCTTTTGCAAACTAGCAAATATTTCCACTAGAAAAGATCTTCAAGATTAGTATCAAACAATACAACACTTGCACCCCGCAAGCACACCCTACTCCCAGCAATAAAACAACCTACTTAACCCTTCAGTAGCTATTCAAACAGTACAGAACCCTCTGTACAATCCAGTTACAATCACACACCCTATGTAACATGTAACCACAACCTAACAGTATTCAAAAATACAATGAATAGACCAAATCACACAGTAATTCTACTCAAAATAGATTACAAAGATGTCAAGAATAGAGCAGAAACACTTAGCTCTGTATAAGATCATAGTTACACAGATTCAGAATCAAAGTAATGCTCCAAGATTATAATTCTTGAGAAGAAATGATTTGACAAAGATTCACAGGATGTTTCGCACATTTCTCTCTCAGAAGATTTCACAACGTTTTCTTAGAATGATTTCTATCTTTGTCAAAACACGTGTCTTTCCTTTATATAAGCAAATTGTTTTTAAAATATGTTAAAATTTCAATCGATTGAAATAACTGTTCAATCAATTGAACTTTTCTGGAACGTAAAATTTATCAAATTTAGAATAAAACCAATTTATTAACTTTTCTTTCCAAAACACATTTATTTGAAAATTTTGATTAATCTGATTAAACAATTTTATCTTTGGAGTTTACTAAGACATGAAACATGCAAAAAATGAATTTATGACGAGCAAGAACTCTCTCTCTCTCTCTCTCTCTCACACAACACTCTCACAAAGCCTAAATCTAGAACCAACATCTTCAATCATCTTCATGATCCTCTTTGCAATCCACATGATTTCTTAGACTTCATTCACTTGTTGATTTCATCAAATCCACTAGCAACTCCTGGTGCTAACATTTCCCTTACATCCCTAAATCACCTTTTTGATTTCTTCCTTCTCAAATGAAGTTGTTAACTTAGCATTATTGTCTTTACTAGTTTTGTTGAATATTTTATCATTCAAGTCTCGTATGTCTCCCCCTTCCTTTGATGTGATCTGAAAAATAAAATTAAATATAATTTTTTTTTATTTTTCTTTGTTTAGTTTGGACCTAGGGAAAGAATGAGCTTGTCTATTCCTTTTCCACCATGAATTCTATATAAGGACACATATTATACTTATTTTGGGAGATTTGGAATGATGAATAATTTTTTTTGAAAATCTTAAGTGTGTCATATCCTCAAGTGGTATTTCTCCTTTGTTTATCCTAGAATGACGCTTCATAGCTTATCTCTTGGTGGCACATCGGGATTGATCAAAGAGAAGTGGAGGGCCTCTCTCTTGGATTTCTTATCTTGTGAGCTAGGTCACAAGTGACGATTCACCATCTTGTTTATCTCATAGGTTTGAGTGGCACAAGGTTGTTCCTAGTTCCTAACATTGATTCTTATCTTGTGGGTTAGGTCACAAGTGGCAAATCACCATTTTGCTTATCTTATGGATTTGGGTGGCACAAGGTGTTGTTCTAATTCCTAGCATTATCTTTGTTTCTTGTATTTTCTTTAGTAGTTTTCATTTTCGAGTTTTATGCAAACTCTGAAGTTTACGTTCATCCAAGAATCCTTCAAGAAACCATCCAGAAATTCATCCATGATCCCTTCCTTGAAGCTTGAGTGGAACGATCCTAAAACTCAGGTCATTCTCCATTGCCATAGGCGTTTCCCGTTTCAGTTTTGTACCTCCAGTTTGGGGGTTCTGTATTAGGTGGTATTAGAGCTTTGGTACACTCAAAGCTTTTGGGTGCTATTCTAGGAGCAGTTCAGGCATTTTATCGAACACGTGAAGGACAACTTGAATTTTTGGTGATTAGCTCAACTAAAGTTCGGGACGACTTTTCTTGAAGTAAGGAAGGAAGATATGATCTGAAAAATAAAAATAAATATAATTTTTCCTTTTATTTGTCTATGTTTAGTTTGGACCTATGGAAGGAATGGACTTGTTTATTCCTCTTCCACCATGAATTCTATATAAGGACACCTGTTGTATTCATTTTGGGAGATTTGGAATGATGAATAGAAATTTCTGAAAATCTTGAGTGTGTCATATCCTCAAGTGGTGTTTCTCCTTTGCTTATCCTAGAGTGGCATTTCATAGCTTATCTCTTGGTGTCCCATCAGGGTTCATCAAAGGAAAATGAAGAGTCTCTCTCTTGGGGTTTCTTATCTTGTGAGCTGGGTCATAAGTGGCGATTCACCATCTTGCTTATCTCATGAATTTCAGTGGCTCAAGGTTCTTCCTAATTCCTAGCATTGATTCTTATATTGTGAGTTAGGTCACAAGTGGCGAACCACCATCTTGCTTATTTCATGGATTTGGGTGGTGCAAGGGGTTGTTCTAATTCCTAACATTATTTATGTTTCTTGTATTTTCTTTAGCATTTTTCATTTTTGAGTTTTCTGCAAACTTTGAAGTTTTTTTTATCCAAGAATCCTTTAAGAAACCATCTAGGAATTCATCTAGGAGCCCTTCCTTAAAGCTTGAGTAAAACGATCCTAAAACCTAAGCCATTTTCCATTGTCGTATCATCCTTTAAAAAACTATTCCGTAAATACATTTTAAGCTCCTCGTTCACAATTTTAGGCTTTTCATTTTCTTTTAAGATAAAAGTCCCAACCCTATACCTCATATTTTCCCTCACTTCTCTTCACAAAATTAGTAAATTTAGGATTTGTAAAACCAACAATTTGAAACTTTGAAAGGTCTTAACCCTTGATCCACATTTCAAACTTTTAATAATAGGAGTAGGATTTGTAAAACAAACAATTTAAAACTTTGAAAGGTCTTAACCCTTGATCCACATTTCAAAATTTTAAGAGTAGGAGTAGGATTTGTAAAACAAACAATTTAAAACTTTGAAAGGTCTTAACCCTTGATGTACATTTCAAACTTTTAAGAGTAAGGGGTAGTGATCAAACACACTCATGTTTCCTACATAATGTGCACTTTCCTACTAATTATCTAACTAATCATTTGATACAAGAAACATATCAATCCTTCTTGTCATTCTCCCAACTCTATATAATGAGAATATCTTATCTATCAAAGACATGTCTAAGAGTTTTATTTCTATGAATTGATTTAACTCTTTTTGCTTATCTGTCTTTGCCAACGACAACTTCCTTTCTTCTTTTCTCCCTTGTTCTTAGTGTATTGAAATCTCCTACTAGACATCATATATATTCGATTTGTGACTCATCTTCTTAATTTTAAGTAGTTTCTCCCATATTCTTTTTTTTTTTCATATCACATAGAGAGTACTTTTAGGAATTATACTTTTTAAATATTATATTTCATGAACATATTTAATTGGTATTTTAAGAAATTTGTGAAAAAATATATTTAATTTTAAACTATATTTTTTTTAAAAAGAAAAAGAATAGAGCAGTAGAAATAAGTCGCTATTGTAATAACTTCCTTGAAAATATCATAGATCCATCCCTTCTCATAAGAATGAAACCATTTAAAATATTTTCATAACCACGTAATATACGTAAAAATGCTTATTTTCATCTTCATGTTCTCAAGGTTTTTGAAAAAAAAAAAACCTTAAAATCTTGATAAATTACTCACAACATTCCCTACCACAACAATATCGCTATCATGGAAAGACATTTCAAAACATGAAGGTGTTTCTTCAAGTTTAGTGTTCATTATGTCTCCTCCTTCTCATCATTTTCAGATTTTCAAGGTCGCTTAGCATGCATTGTGTTAGTTTTAGGTTTCATTACATCATTATTTTCATAACTTTCATGTTTAGCATTTTTACCACACGTTGCATTTTTGTGATTTTAAGAAAAATTGCTTTAGAAATAAAATATGGCAATAGAAAAATGGAACAATCATTTGTGTTTATGAAAAATTGATAGAAAAGAGGGGGATGTGATTGGGAATGAATGTGTTGTCATACCTATACTTCTCATTCTCTGTGTTAAATATAGGTTATTTTTCAATATGAAAATAGGATATTATTATGAAGAAATTTGGAAGAGAAGTTAAGGGTCAATAATGACATTACACTAATCTCACACCTTTTGCATCAATCAAAATCCACAAGTTTATTTTCATTTGAGAAAGCATTTTGCATGAAAAGGGTAGGTTTTGTAGGGAGAGAGGAAGGTGAAGAGTGGGTGTGGTTGGGAGAAAGGTTGGGTCAAGATGCTATTAGCAATTCCGACAAGAATGGAAAAAGAGTTTTCTGGAGGATGGTGTGGAGAGGCAGGGTGCAGTGTGAAGCAGGCGAAGTGAGTTATGGTGTGTGCGAAAGGGAAAATGGTAGGTTCAAGATGGTAGGTTTGTCGAACGGGGAGATGATTAGGTGTGAGATAAGGGTTTGGTTTATGGTGGAGGATTGAATGTGAATGCATGGGTGTGCCACAATAGTGCTTGTGTCTCACCCACTCTCACTCAGCCTTTCACAATTAACAACATAGTGCGTTCAATAAGGGCTTTAGGCGAACCCATTAATGCTTGTTTGTGCCCAAGAGTACAACAAATGGTGGGTCAAAGAGAATGAAAGTTTGGCAACACAAGATTTTGCAATGCTGCATCCTTGGACAATGGACTACTACTTCTGCAAAATGCTATATATCATTTATTAAATCATTTGTCTCAACAAATTAGCTAAAAGAAAAAGGGAGAATCCAAAATTACGATGACTATCTTAAAAAAGACACTTATGAGATACCAACTAATATTTAAAGATGTGTATAGTGTGTATGTGTGTTGTGGTGTAATGATTGTTGTAGTTTAAAATAAAACTTTATAATTCATCAGAACATGTCTTTCGACTCTATTAGCTTTTTATAAATAGCTCTCTTTATATACTCATATTACTCTCACATTAAGAGAAAGTAGTGTGTATATATTTGTTAGAATATTGAACCCAAATCTACAATGAAGTTATATTTAAATTTGTCTTTAAGATGTTTGGATCTTATTGTTCGGATTTCAACATTTATGTTAAAATTTCCTTTTAGAACAATTTTAATGTATAAGCCAAACTTATTTGTGAAAGAATATTTGTTTCAAAAAAAAAATTGTGGAAACTATAAAAGAATATCGTTTTTTATATGAGCTTCAGAAAGATGTGAAAGAATAATAATGTATATGTCATACATGGCCATTAACAATAATTGTGTTTTAACAATGTCTTCTAGTAAAATTTAAGAAGTTGTCAAGGACGTAATCTTAAATAAATATAAATCAATATAACGTTTGTATTTCTTTTATTTTCTTCTTATTTGATTTAATGTCTCTTTTAAACTAACATTAAAATATATCTATTGTTTTTAGATAATACTTTAAAATGAAATCATTTATACATCATACTTGAGACTAATATATATTACATTCTCACGATTTTTCTTTATTTAAAATTACTTTTAGAAGGATTTTTAAAAAATTTCTATAAAATCAATTCAACCTCTTATTTGTTTTCAAATATTTTATAAAAGCTTAATACTAATAATAATATGATATTTTTTATTATCATTAATTTGAAATTTGGTTAAAGATTAACTATTTTTTAATTTATTTACTTATGAGTTTTTGTTATTTTTAATATACTACTTCGTTATCATTTTTAAAATCTTCTATCTTATTTATATAATTTTTATAAAAATTTGATTATGATATTAGTATCAATCTCTTTCGATATATTCTTTTGGCAGAAGTTCTTTGAATATATAATGACGTGGTTTATATCAATTTCTTTTTTCTTACAACCTTAATTTCTATTTTTAGTGTTTATAGAAGTGTTAGTGATGACTCATTATATAAAATTCAACTAAAATTTTTGTTAACATGTTATGAATTTTAAATAACCAAATCTAATGATAAATATTATATTGTATAATCTGAGCAAGGTCAAATTATTCTCGTGATTTAATGTTCTTTCGATCCGTACAACATGATTATATTTTGAAAATATTACTCCATGAAAAGAATAATGAGCTTATTAATATTCATTTTCTCTTCACCTACGTGTATGACCTATATATAGTGAAATGAGTTTTTTAATTCTTTCTTATATTAAAGAGAAATGAATCTAAGTTATACATTTATAACGGATGATTAAAACCAAAATCAAATTATATATTGTTTTAAAAATCGTCTAAATTAATGAAAAGAAAGATTAAAAATTCTAAATATTTGATTCTCTTAACGTATCAGATTGGAAATGATATTTTAGTTTCTTATATTGATATGTTTATTGTTTATTATTGTTAAATTTCCTTGATATTTTTAACTCAATACTTTGCACATATAATTACAAATATCACATTATATTGAATTAAAATAAAATAAAATAATATAACATCATAAGATTATAATTAAAAACACATTTTTTATGATTTCTTACATCACTTTTAATTTAATAGTTATAAATAAATATTCACATATTTTACGATAAAGAATATACTCTACACAAGCATTTAAGATATGACTTTTAAAGTAATTCTTATAAAAAGCTTAATAAATTCCAATCATTTAACCATTTGAATATTACGACATTTATTACTCTTTTTTAACCTTTATTTTTTCAGAATAAATCTCTCAATAGTTAAAAGAATATAGAAACTATAAATATAATCAACGCTTAAAAGGGCAATACAAAATATTATAAAAAAAAAAAAATCATAGGAAAGAAAAAGTATAACCACACTGCAAAAAAAAACTAAACTTAACAATTAAACATTAAAGATGATGTACATCCAAGAAAGCAAGATAGAGTTACACACAAATTTTAAAATAAAAAATTAAGTGAAATAAAAGAAATTGTAAATTGATGTAGAAATATATAAGAGAACTATATAGTTTGAAATTTCTCTCTATATTTATATTATAAAATAAATTGAAATAACTATAATATTTTATGAGTTCAGGTTTTGAGATCTTAACATGATTTTTTTTATTATTTATTAATTCAATTTCGAATATTATATTATCATTCGTTTTTCAAAGTCAAATATTGTGTTTGCAAGGAAAAAATTTATAGTATAATTCATTTTTATATAAAACATAAAATGTTTTATAATAAAATATGTTATTTGCATAAATAATTTAAAAAAACATTAAAATTTTAGAATTTTTTTGAAAAATAGTTTGACTACTTATAATGAGATAATTTTAAATTCTTATTTTTCAAATTTCACCTAAAATTTAAAAATTTGAAAATTTTTATATTCTTTTTTTTATTAAATTATACTTGTTTCTTCATATTATTTCTTTGATTTTACTTCTATATCAACAATTTAACTTAGAATGTTGTTTACTCAATCAAGATCAAAGTATTGTTGATTCGATATATATATTTTGTTATGTTTGCAAGGTTTCTTTTAAATTAAAAGTCTATTATAATTATTTTTTTGTTATCACCAATATTCTTTTGTGGTGATATATGGCAAAATTTTACTTCTCATTGATGTTAGTCAAGATGCATTAATTGATAGTATATTCTGATGATGTTAGTTAGAATTTTTTTAAAAACTATTGTTACTAAAAAAAGTAGGTCAATTTTATTGGTTGATAAATGTTAATGAGAGAATTTTCTTGATAATATTCCTAAAAGTTTATTGATATTAAGGAGACTCTTTTTTAGTCGATGTTAAGTTGAAACATTATAGTAATTTTAATAATTTTTTTTGACAATATTAGAATTATTTATGCATAAATGTAGGATAAAACTATTTCTTTGTTCAGTTTTGGACCCATATTGATGGAATTACTTTTAAATTGAAGTATATAGTGATTTTATTATGTGATGATAATTAAAATACTTTATTTGAATCAGAAATTAAAATTTAATAAATTCATGTTGGGAGGGAGACAAAACAATTTGAAATGAAAGTAATTTAAAATTCAATGTAATTGAATTTATTTCTTAGAAAAGAATAAATATTCAAATTGATTATTGAAAGCAATCTTAAATTCATTTATTTGCATTTAAATCTTATATGAAAATGTTTATATGTAAACAGATAAGTTTTCGAATGACCGTTTATACGAAGATTTTAACAAGGAATTATAAGTGACTGTATTCATTTTTCATCAACGAATATACAAGGCAAAAATTAAAAAAATCATTTCTAAAATTTTGAAATATGAGTTGAAAATATATTACTCTTTACAGTATTTTTTATACTAATAAATTCAATTTTTTCACATTATTCCAAATATCCTTCTTTTTATTTACAAGGAAAAGCACTTAACCGAATCATCTTAAGACTCATTTATGAGTGTCCAATTGCCCGAGAAAAAAAAATCTTCGCATTAAAATAAATTAAACTATCACACATTTAAATTAAAAAAAAATAAGAAATAAATTTTTTGGATAATGTAATTGAAAGCAGTATTTAGCTGAAAAATGAAACCGTATTTTCAAAATATAGTGATCTTGGATAATTTTTGGTTTGCGAAAAGTTGTGAGTTATGATTTTACCATATCATTATTAAGAGGTAATCAAAACATGAAAGCTCTGATGGGATGGTTCCCAACTCTGTCATACTAATCCCACCCATTCAACACCTCCATTACATCACTCCCAATCACATTTCGCCACGTGGCATCCTACGTACGCACCTTAAAGATCCTTCAGTGTTGCATTGCATCAGCATGAACATGTGGACCCCACTGTCTTCTACGCCCTCGACCATCGTTTCCGCTGTAAAAAGACAAAATCAAAATTCCTCGTAACGTCTTCCCTACTAACGCCAAACATTTTCCGTCAAAACTGACGCCGTCACCCCTCCCCCTCCGTATAAATACCACACCCTCAACCTTCGCCATCTTCCAAATTTTCGGCCACCGATTCCAGATTCTCGTATCTCGTTTTCTCGCCGAAATATCAACGAAGCCACTCCTCGCTAATCACCGCTTCATCGTTCTCGCTTCTTACTTCGCTTCGGAGCTCCAAAAATGGAAAGCTAAATCGAAGGAAAAAAAAAAGTGAATATCACATCACATCACATCGTATCATATCCTATCGAATCCAGTTCAATCAACCGTTCGTGTATATAAGGTAAGTTTTGATCTCTTTGTTGTTTGGTGAGGGAAATTAAAGCGTAGATAGTAGCAATTAATAGGTGTAAGCATTGCATTAAAATGCGTTTCAGATCCCAAACGCAGCGCATTTAATTTGATTGATAGATTATAGAAAGAGGGAGGGATTTTGATTTTGATTCTGATTAAAGGCAGAGAGAGAGAGCGTTGGAGATATGAAGATGGTGCATCGGTGAGAGGTGAGACAAAAGAAGGAGAAGCAGTTGAGCGCTTGCTTGCTAAGTCGTTTTCGAATAGTAATGACTGAGTCTATTTAATTAATTCTGCTTTTGCAGTAAAGCAAGAATTATAATATCTCAATCAATGCACTAACAATTTCAATTCCCTTTTCTCCTTCATTCTCTTTCACTGTCCAGTTACCTCTCTTCGCACCCTCCGACAAACATTGATTCCTCATTCAAACCCATTCTGTTTTTTCCGCAATCCCAAAAACACGTACCCTCTCTTTCTCTCTCTCTCCCTAGGTCAGTCAGTCAGCCGCTTTTGGTTTTCGGGTGTGCCTCGGAGAACGGGGATTGATGTGATTTGCACAAAAGATAAAGAGAGAATCGAAAGAATATATTATAGTATGTCACTTGTTTTTTTATTATATCTCGTTGTGCTATAGTACCTAGTTTTATATTTATTTATCAAATTTTCTCTTTGTTTGAGGCGTGAGAAAATGTTTTTATTGTCAATGGGGTTCATTTGGTTCTTTTCTTTTTAAGGGGTGTCAGAATCTTCGGCTTGGAGGTTCTTCTTTTAAAATTGCGAATTTGTGTGCGGTAAAGCAAAGCAGATAGTAGTAGTGTAGTAGTACCTGGCCATTCCTTGCCCCATTTTGTTTCCTTTCTCTACTTTTTATTATTGATCCCATTTTCTTCTTTTGAGATTTTGAGATCGCTTTCGATCTTGCTCTGATCCCGAGCCTCCTTCTCAACACCACTTTTCCTTTTTCTCTTTTCCTCCCTTCTGTTTCCCAACCAAAGATATCATTTCTTAGACCAGCAAAACTGCAAAATTTAAATTCCCTTTTCTTTCTCTTCCATTTCGGATTCTCACCTGTGCTGTTGCTGCATTTCTTCTTCATTCAATTTGGTGCTTCCATTGGCTGGCGTTGCTCTGTCACTGTTTCATTCAATGAAAGTGATTGCCTCAAACGCGTAACCAATTATGTCTTTAATTTCTTTTCCACGTCGCCCTCCATCCAAAACCATTATTATTGTTATTATTAAAAAAATTGACTGGTTCTTTTGATATTTATCTAACTATTTTGGTTTTGTTGTGCAGGAAAAAACGAGGGTATAATTAAAAAGAGTGAAGAAAGATGTTTACGTGCATAGCGTGTACGAAGCAAACGACGGATGAGAGGGATGAAGAAGGAGGAGTCCGTGAGAGTGGCACGCCGAGTACAAAAGAAGCTGTCAAAAGCCTGACCACACAGGTTCTTCATCTCTCACACACACATTCTTCTCTCTCTCTCTCTCTCTCCCTCTCTCTTGATTCACCCACAATCTTTGCTTTTCCATCTTGGTGAAAAACCAATAAAATCTTCACCCCGCTTAGGTGCACTCATATATGACGGGGGGCCACCATTATTTTATCGACATGTTATGATTTTTGATAAATTTCTATTTCTATTTTAGAATAAATAGTGCAGGAATGTAATTATTTGGTCTTATATTTGTTGATTTTAACACGTACCGAAGTCATAATTACGTAATTTCATGAATGCTTTTGATAAATGCTTATTTTTAATTTAAAGTAAATGGTCTATGCAATTTAATAGTATATCGAAATTAAACATTTTATTTACTATTATGTTTATTGATATTATTCTTCCTATTAATAAATTTAATATAATTTCTTTATTTGTTAATTTAATAACAAAAATATTATTTTGACTAAACATTTAACTGAGTGGCAATAAGTTAAGACACGCATGGTTTTGGATGACGCAGTTTTGTTTTGTTCTGTTCTGATATGGACCCTTTTGATGTTGGCGGTATGCTCCCTATCATATACTATTTGGTCTATTTTATTCGTTAGTTTAAAAGCTTTTGGGCATGTGGTGTTGCCATCTTGCTAAGCTGTGGAGGTGCAACATGGGTTCATGATTAACCAATCAACCCATGATTATCCACTTATAATTGAACATGAGTGGAGCAGCAAGGTGCTCCGCAGTTTAAAATTTATAATAAGCATGCAAACATCAACGGATCAATATATATTTACACGATTCCGCTGATGTCTCGTTACTTTCTAGTACTCTGTATATAACTTATATTTTTAATTTAGAAAATAATAAAGAATAATACGACGAGATTTTGATGCGGAACCTAACTTATTATATTCATATAATCTTGATTAATAGCGAACAGTATCAATTAAGTTTTTGCTTTTATCCAAAATGTTAACTTGGTTTTCCTAGAAAAGCAAATGTCTCGGTCAATTATTCTAAATGCGTAATGAGAATACCAATAGTGGGAACATGTTTCATATTCAGCATTTGAGTTGATGATGAGAAAAGATTCCTATCACAGGAAGGGTCTGCCACATTCCTATCCCTACTGTGGCCCATCCTTGAATTCTTGTCGATTCCATGTTTTTCAAAAGTTTTCTATTATCACCAATGCAGAAAAAAAAAAAAGGAAAAAATAGATATGTGATAGCCGACTATTGATTGTTTTTATGGCAGAAAAGTATATTGACATATATATATATATATATTATGTGTGTGTGCGCGCGCCTTAGCATTCACTTTAAGACCAATAGACATGATTCTCTTTCTTAATGTCTGCTTAGGCAAGTGATAGACCTTCATTTCAATGGTCTTTATTTTTCCTTTTAAGTCAATGTAAATGCAACTTAAGCTGGACACTCAACTCTGTATAAGACGTTCTAATTAACAGAATAGTGTGTGAAGCACTTCTCTCAAATTTCTATGCCTATCCTAATATTTTGAATCAACTATTTCTAAATTAAGTTAAAAATTTGATGAGAAAAAACTAGTTAGAAATCAACTGAATTTTCTCCAATTAGGAAATGTTTTCCATTAGTGGTAACACAGTTCGTGGTAACATATATGTAAGGATTTTGTCATCCACTTGTATCCTCAACCCAAACACATTCTCCACAAGTCTAGCTGTAAAGTTTTTTCTTTGAAAATGACCAAAGACTGAAACCTTAGCCTCCATTCAGTTTCATCCAAATTTACTTTTAACTTATACTTCAGAACTTGCACAAATGGTTTCCATCAGTCCTTCCTTGTGTGCCATTTGACGAACACATTTCTGCCATCGTCTGCCAATATTCAAATGTGCTTATCTTTAAATGATTTAGATCTTTAATTATGGCTTTTCCTCCCTCTTTTGTTTCATCTGGTCCAATTCCAATAAAAAAATAGTTTTTTTAATCATGGACAATTTGTATTTGGACCCAACATACGGTACTCCTTTTAAATAAAAGTAAGTGTGATATAATTATATATTTCTGGCTGTCATGAAATGTTTTATTGTATTATTTCCATTAAAAAGCAATGATTTATTCATATAACCACGTTTCAACTACATTTATTCTATCAATCTTCTCTCCATATTATTATCTTATTATAATATAGTTGTTAATTATTGAGTTGTTTTGGTGATTAAAGTATTATTTTCCTTTGTGATTACTCGTGTCTCGCGTCTAAATAGCTTACTAATCAAATTTTTCAACTGAAGTTGTCTTATGTATAAATCGGTGAGAAAGATTGGTATTAAGACCGTATCTTTTTTTGCAATTTCACTCGTCCTGAATAATTTAACCTTGTAGTAGAAAAGGCTCTTGTATTTATTTTCTATTATTTAAAATTAAATAATTGAAGCCTCTAATGCTTTCCTGTTAATACGGTTATATTCTTTATATGCAGATAAAGGATATGGCACTGAAGTTTTCTGGTGCTTACAAACAATGCAAGCCCTGCACAGGGTCCAGTAGCTACAAGAAAGGACATAGACCATATCCAGACTTCGATACCATCTCAGAAGGGGTTCCATACCCTTATATTGGGGGTGCAAGCTCAAGTTCAACCCCCGCTTGGGACTTCACAACCTCTCACTACCCTGGTGGTAGATCAGACCCACGATTTGCTGGGGCATTTGGTGGTGACCGCACCCCTAGAGGACGTGACTCAGCATCAGTTTGTGATGTAGTCTTAGAGGACGAGGATGAGCCTAAGGAGTGGATGGCAGTGGTGGAACCTGGGGTTCACATTACCTTTGTGTCTCTTCCTAATGGGGGAAATGATCTTAAAAGAATTCGCTTCAGGTATAGTGACGACTACGCCAATAATTAACAAGTGATTTCAGTTAAAAGTTATTGCAAAAATGTTTAATTTCCTAGTAAATAATCATTGTGCTTGTCCCTAATAGTAATAATTAATCAACCAATTAAGCACTAAATAAATTTGTTCCAAATTGCGCTCGCCAAACAATGGTCTATTTGCTTGGCACTGCACTTATTGGATCAAAAGATTACCTGAAATATGGAGTTTACATTCTGAAAAGAATGTGTACCTTAGGCCTTAATGTAAATATTAAACAAAATGTATGGGATTCTTTAGTTGTTGAGAACTTAAATTATCCTGTAGGAGAAAAGACTGACAATACTTAGCATTTAAATTTGAAGCCGAGAGATGTTTAATAAATGGCAAGCGCAAAGATGGTGGGGTGAGAATTACGACAGAATCATGGAACTTTATAACGTGCAGAGATTTAATCGACAGGCACTCAACACTCCTCCAAGGTCTGAGGACGAGGTAATAATCTACATTTCTTTTCATCAAGATTATGTTTTGCATTATCTTACCTCATTCATTATGTCGTATCATGTGAGAGCACGCTTTCATAAGACTCATTTGCTATAAAATTGTAATGAATGGTCAAGCATATATGTAAGTTAAAAAATATTTTGATCATTCAGGTTGTACAGATAAGATTAACTCCTCTCGCACTCTGTAAACTTATCGCTTGATAATATATTTCCTATGAATTAAGTAAGAAGACAACTCTATTCAATTTCCAAAAACTATATTGGATTCGAGATTAATCTGTATAATTTGTTTGAACAGGCAAGAGATTCTACCTACACAAGATTGACATCTGCACAGGAAAGTCCCATGGCCTCAAACAAGGATTGGACACCCAGGAGTCACTATAAACCTTCTGGGAGCAGAGGATATTACCCCTCTGAACCGTTGGATCATGGTGGAGGTGGTGGCCACTTGCATGCAGGGCCATCTATGGAACCAGCAAGGGATACCACTGCTTCTAGAGATGAGCCTTCTATTAGCAATGCCAGTGAAATGGAGGCAGAATGGGTTGAACAAGACGAGCCTGGAGTTTACATTACAATCCGGCAGTTAGCTGATGGGACAAGGGAGCTTCGACGTGTCAGATTCAGGTACTATATAGTATAATGCATCTCCACAAACATGTTCCTGTTCTTTTCCACAGGGAAATAATCCTAGGAGCGTATATTATTGTGAAATAATATTCACACAAATGAGAGCGTTAAGAAGAACTAATCGTAGCTAAATGTCAAAATAGTGATGATCAAGATATATTTAAGTAAAACAATCCTTAGCATCTATGCATCATTATATACCCAAGATTTGTTCCTATTGGGCTGTCACAAGCACAAATATACACCTATTTCGTTAATATTGTCAACTTTAATGATCAGTTGGGTGTATTTCCATCCAGGAAGGGTTATCACCCACTTTGAAGAGGGTACCGAAGACCCTTTAAAAGTTATTATGCTTATTTGGTTTTTGAATTTAACAGTTTTTGAACTCATGTTTGCAGTCGGGAAAGATTTGGTGAGGTGAATGCAAAAACATGGTGGGAAGAAAACAGAGAGAGAATACAAGCTCAATTCCTTTGAAGTGTATTCCTAACAAAAAGTGGATGTCCTAAACCGGTGGAATCCCCAATTTTGCCTCCAAGAGATTGTAAGGGTATGACTCCAGATTAAGGAGTGGAGTCAGGCCAATACAGAAAACTGGACTTCCCACCATCGATTATGGTCTCTGGTGTTTAAATTGACACTGTCACAGAGTAGTGCAAATCAAGGATATAGTTTTGTGGTGACTCCATTTTTGCCAAGGATCAGTCGCCATTGGATTGGGAGGTCTAATCTTTATTACATATCCCATATATATTTTTTATCCTCCTAATTTTCCTGCCTTGCTTTCTTTTCATTTTATGGGATACTTTTTTTCTCATCACAGTTGCTGTTACATTAATTTATCATCATTTGTTTATTTTTTATCTCCCAAGTGGAACTGTGTTGTACCTGCTTACCAAATGGTTGCCTTTTATAACGTGAGATTAAAGAAATTAAGACAAACACACTGCTATTTATTAATGCATGATTTTAGGCTCCATGAACTCCGAAGTGATATCCTTTAACCAAATTACACATTCTAGTATTGGTTTTGTTTAAATAAATTTCTCTATAAACATATGTAGAGAAATGAAATTGAGCTTTTAAATTAAATATAGTTAACTATGATTTTAATTTTAACTTACAAAAGACGTTTAAATTTGCGTTCTTGTATAAATGTCCGTACATAAATACATCCGTACATACAGAGTTTAGGCGAGGTGAGGTAGTCCTTGTCCAAGTTCAAGACAACAAATCTTTTAATTACATAAATCCTCATTGTTATTTCCACTCTTTTGCTAATTTCACACTATTGTAATTTTATTAGAAAAATACTTTATCAATACTAATTTTATATTAGTTCACAATACATAATGGAAATATGTTTATGTTTTGAAGTGTACTCTCCAAATATACAACAAAAACATTTTGTGAATTATGAATCAATAGAATTTGAAAGTTTTCGTTGAGAATTAGGTCAGGTTCCATTGTTATTATTATTATATTATGTCATGTTATATTATTTTTACTTTTTTAATTCTTACTCTTGCACTTTTGAATTCATTTTTATTCTTTCAATTTTGAACACCAAAGACTAAAATAAATTAAAAATACGTAGAAACTATCAAATGCGGTAATTACTTCAAAATATATTAATTACATTAATATCATTATAAAATCAAGTCTTCGATGTAATTTTGAAAAAGAAAATCTCGATCAATTATTTCGAATTCTTTTGTAGATGCTATAAAAATAAAAGATTATAAAGATAATATCCTTAAGAAAATACTAATAAGTGAAAATATATAATATAAGTATAAGTAAAATGGTGATCACTTATAACTTAACTCACGAAAATCATCAAACTTAAAATTATATCAAAGTGTCACCAATGATAAGCTAAGAAGTGCTACATAGAATGAAAAATGATGACAATATTTCAAGAGCTATCAAGGATAACTAAGAAGAAAAAATAATAGAATATGAAGATATGTTCACTTAAGAGAATAAGTTTCTAGGTGAATTTATTTTTGTCCATGTTGAAGCACATGAAAACATTTAGTTCGTGGTTTTTTAGTGGAAATAGTGTAGATTTAGACGGAAAATATCGAAATGGATAAATTTGAAAAATTACGAATATGGATAAGTTAGGCATGGGAGACGATTTCATAAATTGAAGTCGTGCTTCCTAACAGGACTTCAATTTCTAGTATTTTTTTTGTCCCAGTTGAAGTCGTGCACGCAGAGACGAGATGTATGATTTTTTTTTTCGTGGTTGCAAGTCGTATTAGGAAGCACGACTTCAATTTGTGGTTTTTTTTTGTACTAGTTAAAGTCGTGTCGTGTACGCGGTGACGAGATGAGTTATAAAATTGTGCTTGGTAGCACAAGTTGGGTTTCTTTTTTTTTGTAAAATATTGCTTATAAGCACAAGTTATCACATTTTCTGTTTAGAAAAAAAAATTGTAATGAAATCGTGTTTAGTTGTATGCATGTTTTTTTATGTGATGGAATTAAGCTTATTTCTAAAATAACATAATATCAAGAATTGATTTGATCCTCTGATTTACTCTTCCCTTAGTTCAATGTATTTAATTTCCTATCATAATATGGATTTAACACTAGAATTTTGACCTTCCTAATTTACTGACATTTTGAAAATTTTCTATGAAACACTACATCACTCTCACTCTTGGTCCCTTTTCTTCCATTCATGCTATATGTGTAATCATGTATTTATAGTTGGGCAATGTTTAATAGTATCCTACTTTTTGAGTATGAAACATTAAAGTCTATTTCTTATTTCTTGTTTGGATTTTTTTGTTTTGTTCTCTCTAGCTAAAGCATCACAAAAAATTGTATGAAGGTTATGTGCCTATGGAGTACAAAACCTACTTGAAGAAGATGAAAAAATTAGATATCAATTGGTAATCAATTTTGTTTTGATTTAGAGGGCATTTAAGATTTATGTTAAACACTAATTCAATATTTGCATATTGTCTGCTAATAGATCAGGGGAGTGGGGAATCATGTTACACTACAAGCAGCTACAGACCATGTAAGTTATCTAAATTCTATAGATCTTTTATCTAAAATTATAACAAATTTCATATCTTTTCCCTCTCAATTACATATTTGTTGCCAATTGTTCATTTTGAGAACTATGATGTACCATCAAGAGAACAATGATATACCTAGACAAAAGAAAAAGTGTAATTACGTGTGATTTCTCAAGCCAAAAATAATTTTAACGTTTCATTATGTTCTACTATACCTAAAGAAAGGTATTTTAAATCATGTATTCTTTGATATTCCATTCCAATTATCACATATCATGACTTAAATTTAAGGCTCGTGACTGCCTAGAACTAAAGATGACTTCCAGCTCTAAAGCTTATAATATTCTCTTCCAGCCAAGTTCAATGATAAAAATGAGTTTTGTTTATCTAAATAAGGAGTTTCATGAAGCAAAGGTCTTCATCTTCCTATACAAAATCATTTCCAAAAGTAAAAGTTCAGAACATAAAATTTACGAAGAACACTTACAACAACTTCTCACAACAAGTTGGTCCTTAATGAACTAGTATTGGTCATTACTTGAATTGTTAAATTAAAGATGACTAAGCAGAGAGTTTTATAAGTCAATGAGGTCACTCAAATATGAAAACTAAAGAAAATTTACTAAAGCTGAATTCCTGCAAGGTTGTCTAATTCCTTAAAATGGGGTGTGGCATGAAGTAATTTTCTGACATTAGAGTTTAAATAACATGGTTGAAAGAAAATGTTAGAGTTTAATACATATTGTGAGTAAAATTAGATGATGAACATAAAATAACATGAAAGAAAAAATCTATTTATGAGATTCAGTGTCACATTGTGGCCTTCGACGTTGTCTTCATGGTCTTCAATGTGCTCAATGTTCGGTTGATGGGTCAGATGGCGTGGGAAGTGGTGGTCCAACTTCATTATCATCATGTTCCTCATCATCATTCCCACTTTCATGAATGTTGGTTGATAACTATCCATGGATAGTATTGGATTGTATGCAGAGAATGGGGGTTGGAAGAAGTACCAAATATATTATGCGGTGGAGTGTGAAAGCAATTTGGCTGTGATGAGAACATGTTATAAGTGGAAGCAACTTCGTGTTGATATAAAGATGTACCAACCATGGTGTTTATGTTACCTATGTACCCAAACATTGGAGGTGGTTAAAAATTAAAATCGGCAACATTTGAAGGTTGAAATTGTTGTGCACTAGAAGATGATCTAATATGTTGATAGTGTAGTTGCGGTTGACTTTGTTGAGGCTGAGGGAATGTACCATACTGTAACAAACGATATTATTAGTTAATTGTGATTAATAATTGCAATATGCTACTTAATACGAAATGAATTTACATCTTCATCGGACATTGATGCTTATTGAGGGGTTATATATTGAATAGTACGTGAGATATACCACTTCATATATGATGCAGTGTCATGCAAATGATCGTTTCCACCAAACTACTGCCCCTGAATTAGGCAGGTATGTTTATCATTCCACATGACTATCCACTTTTGATGATAGTGGGGCCAATATCTATCCATTCTTCCTCGCATGTCATCTTTATGAACATCATCTAAGTTTAATGGGTCGACGAGAATCGGTTGGCGTAACCCAAACTGCCTCATTACCCTGTCTACTTAATGAAACTCAACTGTAAAAAAACAAATGAGTGGAACAACAACGCAACTAACATCATGGACATCAATGGTGATCAAACGGCTGATGTTAGATGCCCTATAGGGAGTCCATAAGAACTGAAAATATATGTTGTTAGCATGAGTGTGACAAGAAACATATATGTACAATTATGTTATAGTAGAAATTAAGAATGACTTCCTTTGGTTGCACATGATCAACTGTGCTTCGTAAAAGATGAAACACATATGTAAGTATGCTTGTCCTTTGAGCTAGATGAGACCACCTATGATGAAGAATAATTGTTTTTTTAAGAAATAAAACAAATGAAATTTATAATACATTATGAAGGGCGTAAAAACTAACCTCGTAGCCAAAGGAAAGCCATGCCCTACTTCAATGTCTTCATCACTAAGGTGTCAATAGTCGGGGAAATAGAGGTAAGTCGATACCATGCCCATGATTGCAAGAGTAACATACAACCTCTAATATTTTGTTGGTTGAAGTCGACCCCATGGTTTAGAAGATGATATAAACTTGCCAAGACAGCTACACCCCAACTGTAATCGGAGACATTATTGAGGTTTGTCAATAACGGAAGATACATCAGATGAACTCGACTAGCTAATGTATCTGGCATCAATAGAGTTTCGATAAGTGCTAAAATATGTTTGCGAGCATGTTGACTTATTACCACCTTAGTTGCATTATCAGACAGTTCTCGAAATGCATTATTTAGCCAAGATAATTTGATTGTATTTCCTTTAATGACTTTAGCAGGTGGTAAGAACCCCAATAGTTCTTCACAAAGTGAGACTAGTCACCATATGTGACACCTGTTACTAGTTCTCCATCAATCGAGAGACCAAGTTGTAATGCAACATCCTCGAGAGTTATCGTGCATTCACTAAGAGGAAAATGAAATGTATGAGTTTCTTTTCTCCATCTTTCAACTAGTGTTGTTATTAAGTGATGGTTGATATCAAAATCTGATATCTTTAGGAGGCGGCTAAATTCAGCATTATAAATCAAAGTTTGTACTCGCAGGTCAACCATGTCCAAATATTTTAATACCCAAATTGCGTGACGTCCTGGTCGGAGTACCCTTTCGTTATCCTTCCAAATTGACTTAGTAACATGTTTGTGTTGTAGTCGTAATTGATAAGTACCAATTTTGAGTGTTTTTATACATGAGAAATATCGAGTACTTGTGGGTTTAAGTGTTATTTAAAATAGTAATTACTCCCAATTTTAGAGTTTTTGGATTTAAATTTATGTTTTAAGTCCTGAGTTAAAGGAAATCATTTAATCTCAATTATTGTGAAATTGCAGGTATAAAAAAAATGAAGAAAATGATAGATTGGAAGATTCATGAAGAAAAGAAATGAAAAGTTTAAAATAGAGAAAGGCCCAAAAGAAAAGCCACTTAACCTAGGCC
>Ga0099824_1001797_pt1 | contig 30837 bp, 9 predicted proteins | sample SiratrowhiteBW_FD_76837 | JGI IMG/M metagenome (GOLD analysis project Ga0099824, IMG submission 76837) | Root nodule microbial communities of legume samples collected from California, USA - Siratro white BW | ecosystem: Host-associated > Plants > Roots > Nodule | place: USA: California... | reverse complement strand
TTTTTTTTTTTTTTTTTTTTTTTTTTTTTTTTTTTTAAAAATTTTTTTTTTTTTTTTTTTTTTAATATGTAAAGATTTTTTTTTTTTTTTTTAAATTAAATTTTTTTTTTTTTTTTTTTTTTTTTTTTTTTCATTAGAATTACTTTCCTTTAAACAAATGTACATGTAATGTTTTTAAATTTTTAGTGATTTTTTTAAATAAAGAGAAAATTTATGTAAAAATTAAAAATATAAATTCAAGAAAACTTCAAATGTTGGTGTTTCTCTCAAAATTACATTTGGAAGATTTTAAACAAAAATAAAGAGACAGAAGGCGAAGAAGAAAAATGCAACTTAAAATCAAATACTTGAAAAGTAAAGCATAGGAATGTACATAAGAAAAAAAAAAAAACAGTAAAGAATTTTGAAAATGTGAGTGAAATTATTTTAAAAGGTGAACTTATTAAGAACTGATTGTAAACTTTTACCACTAGTAATCGGATTATTGTAAAATAAAATTTGTGTATACAAACTTGATTTTCTTTTGTTCTCTTCATGTACATGTTGCAAATATAAAATAATTTTTTCATCGAGTTTAATCATTGCATCTATAAGTTTCACCACCAAATATTTAACTATTTTTGAAAAGAATAAAACTTAAAATGAAATATAATAAACTTATAAAAGAAAAATAAATAAATGAAACTGGTTTTATAATTTAGAATCAATTTATTCAACTGGGTTTAGAAAATTTAGGTGAGAATTTTTGTTATAAAATAAGCTAATTTTGACCAGAAGAAAAATTAATTTAATTCATTTCTCACTTGTTTTATAAATATTTACAAAAAATTATCCAAATTAAATACAATGATTTTTAAAAAGATAAGCAAAATTAATTCTAAAAGTCAAAAGTGTCCATCATGAAAGTTTAGAAAGGTTAGTTTACTACTTGTCTTTATATTCACCTAAGTAGTCACTTCAATATTTATTAATTCCGCGTCTCGTAGGTATTATTTTTATCCACATTTTGTTAACCAAATATTATTTAGTGTTTTAATCATAAACATAAAAATATTAAAAGGGTAACTTATGATACTTCTTTAATGTCAAATTTCAACACATTAGAGTATCTACCATCAATGATTATTTGAGTGAATTATTTTTCTTACTCACTCACATTATTTGAGCAAAAGCCACTAGAAAACTCACATAATTTTTAGTACACAAGTTTGAGTTTTTATTTTTATTTTTTTGGTAAATTTTGAATGCAAATTTGTTTATATTACGATATCCAATAACTTTCAGGTGAAATGGGTTTCACTTATGGATATACTATAAACTACAATAATTTGCATAGTTGAGTTTCATTAAGTTAAAAGGTTTAATACCTTTTATTTTTGTTGGTTAACAAGTTGAATTCAACTCAAAATTTAATATTTTTATTTTTATTAGTTATCCTTAAACTCAATTCAATTCAAAGTTATTCACTTTTTTTATTTATTTTAAAGTTGTGCATTATTTAATAGAATGAATAAATTGTTGTTATGAAAATGAATGCTAAAGAATCTCGATGTATTTTTACATATGCATTATACCCATTTAACTAGTGAATTTATGTAATTAAAGACCAATTAAATTGCAGGTTATACATTCTGATCATTTTATAGTGCAAATTTATGCTGGTGTGAACTTAAATATAAAAAGTCTTAAAATGTAACATAGAAAAAATCACTATCACTAGAAAAAGAAGAAAAGTTCAAAAACCATATTGGAGACAATTTTTATAAACATTCTTTGAATTCAAAACATTTTCTTTAGTTTGAATCTCTGCCATAATTTTATTTTTTTTTATCTCCAATGTGTAAAAGCAAAAATGGCAGAAGAATGCATATTTGTGAACCCTTGAGTAGCATGAAAATAGAGAATTGACTTTTGAGAGGTTGAAGGCAAACAGCTGTAGAAGAATCCATTTGTCAATAAAATATTTTTTAGTTCATCATTGGATCATGGCGCAATTACCTCTATCTACTACTAAGAAAATAATGAAGGAATAACCTTAAAAGGATAATGGAAAAGCAAAAATTTAAAATATTAAGTTTGATATTTAAAAAAAAAATATTCCATTACTTCAATCCATCTTCAGATTTTCATTTCGAAAAGAAAAATGTTACACTCACATTCAAAACAAAAAAGAATCATTTTCAAATTTCAGTGATAAAAATTAATTAAAATATGAACTATTAATAGAATGGAATGAAACTGTTTCTTAAAATCAGTATTAAGAATGGAATAATGCATATTTTATTAATTTTGTTATTGATAGTTCGCATTATTGATTTTTTTATTGAATTTTTCGTTTCAATAATTTTGAAATTTTTTTTGTCATTTTGAATTGTGTTTTTAATTATATATTTTTTATCTATTTGTTATAACATTTTATTTTATTTTTACAATTTATCATTTAAATTTTAACAATTTTATATTTTTTTTACTGTTATAGAGATATTTAATTGTAATGTATGGAATAGAATAGAATAGAATTCGTAAAATTTTTTAAAAACTTATGAGAAATTGTGTAATATTACGCAATATTTTTTTCGAAAATAGAAGTTTTGTGTTTAAGTGTATCACATTTATAAAGGAGGAAGGGAATTGTATAAGTCTTATTTTGTGTATAGCATTCAAAATTTTATTTCACTGATTTTTATCAGATTATAGAACTATCATTAGATTTTATAAACTTAGAAGCAGAATATAGAATTTTATTTAGAAGAAAGATCTTGGGATTTAACTTATGAAATTTTGAATTTTTTTTTTTTTTTTTTTTTTTTTTTTTTTTTTAATTATTTTTTTTTTTTTTTTTTTTTCTAAACGTTCTCTGTTTATATAACCTAGATTTAAGTATAAAATAAAACTAGATTTAGAAAATAATTATCTTATTGTAAATGAAATCTCTTAAGTTCATACAAACTTTTTGTCCTTTTCTGCATCATTTATCTGAGTGAGATGCACGATAGTGATGGAGAAGGTTGTTGTCCACCTAAGAAAATGAGTTTATATTATTAGTCAACAAAGATGGATGACACTAACTAGGATATAATTATAACATAAAAATATGGTAGACCAGTTAATCGTGTATAATTTATCATATTCTTCTTTTTTTGTTGTCTTTTAGTGTTCCATCCTCTACTTATAGTACTAATCTTTTATATCTACTTTTCAAGAAGAAAAAGAAATTGTATCAAACTTTCATAGTTATAAAGGTAACAATTTTAATCTTCCTTCTCATACTCATACATAGTGATTACCTGTTTAGCTACATAGTACTGTGTAGGGTTATTAAATAAATTAATAAAAATTGTTATGTTTTTGAATATTGAAAAATTATTCTTAGTTTTTTCACTGAATAAAGATCTAAAATTAACTTTTTTGTTTGTTGGTGATACCTATTTTCATATGATTTCACCATGTTTTGTAGTTTTTTTAGTCTGAACATCAATTGTGTTTCATGGTTTTCATAGGAAATTCAATTGCACAAATTTAGAATATAAAAATATCAAAACAATTTTTTAAAAGATAAAAAGCCTAAACAAGCTTAAATAAAAATAAAGAAACAAAAATATAACTATACAAATATTTAAGATGGTTAAAATCAGTATGATATTATAATGATTGTGGTAACTATTTTATATGTTAATTACTTATCTCTCATATCAGTTATATATGATTCAAATTTAATTATGAATATTTATTGGCGTTGTAAAATATATTACTTAAAAAACCTTAATATATTTTTTAAAAACTACTAAGAAAGAATAAGAATATTTAATTAAAATTAAGATAATAATTGCATAAACTTATTACGTAATAACTGATCTAATTTGTTTAAAAGTATAAGTAATTTAAATAAACTGAATTCTAAATATTTTATTAATCAAGTTAAAAATATAATAAATAAAAAAATTTAACTATTCAAATTTTATTTCATAAAGTTTATCATATTTCTAAAACATGTTTGTATCTTCTTTTTTGAAAGTTTTTTCTGTCATTTCAAAATTTGAGTCTATAATAGAGATGATAGCATAGATAAGAACATTAATCAATTTTGCCATTAGAGTATTTTTCTTTTACACTCCTTTTTGTTGCATGTCTATTGATGTGGATTTGTATGGGTAATTTTGTGGATAAAGATTAACTTATGCTAGTGGAGAGTCATGGTTTTCGGTGTAATTATTAGAGTATTTTTTCTGGACATGGTTGAGCTTCGAGTATTAAAATCGAGACTTGGTGGAACTTTGTTTGGAATAGTTAGAATTAAGTAAAAAAAGTTATTTTTAGAATAGTATTACACTTATTATCTATTTGAAAATGAATAGTAAGTGAAATTAGTTTTGTTCAGATTTGATTTAATTGAAGATTTGCATAGATGAATGAATTGGAATTAAAGAGATAATTTTATTTTTAATTTTTGTTAATTTAAAATGTAATGAATACATAACTACGCATTTATAAAAGAGATTAAGGAAACCTTTATTGTGGGAGGAATGAAATGGTTTATGTGAGGTATCATAATCTAGTTCTAATATTGGATGGTAATATCAAAAAATTATCCAAGACAACAGTGGTTTGAGAGAGTGTTTGAAGTTTGAAATAGATGTAAAAGTTTGAAGAGCTTTTAGCAAATGAAGTGACTCTGAATAGGACACAAGTCCCTCCACCTGTTTGAAAGAAGATTTGCATGTGTCAGGAAAGAACCAAAAGGGGTGGGAGGTAGACCTAAGGAAGGGTCATCTGTGTCTTGGATCAAAGGCAAGAGAACTGAAGAAGAAGACAGGTTGAGAAATCATGAGAATAATCAACACCATACTGATTTTTTTTTTTAATATGTATCTGCACTAGAGTTTTAGTTGATTTGTTGTTTGTTTTTGTGGATCAAAGGAAACTGATAAGGTTGGTGAAACAACATGGTACAGGCAAATGGTCTCAGATAGCTAAAAAGTTGGATGGAAGGTTTGGGAAGCAGTGTAGAGAGAGATGGCATAATCATTTGCATCCTGATATTAAGGTCTGTCAATTGCTGGCTTAATCATCCTCATTGGTTTTCAATTTTGATGTTATTTCTTTTTATAATTTTTACTTATTCAATGTATATTTTAAGAAGGCTTCATCTTAGAAAAAGTAATACAAACTATGCCCTAGGATTATTTATCACTTCTTTTATAAAAGTAATAACTTATTGTTGTTTTTTTTTTTTTTGCATGGATGATTCTTTTGAAAAAAAGTCACCCCTTTAAACTTATATTTTTAGATGTCAAAAATAAAATACACACATTATTGTAAAAATCAAAATATCTCTTCCCTTTTTGGTCACAATTTCCTTTGTGCAACAAAGTTCATAAACTTTTTTTCATACTAGTTATGATAGACATCAAAAGCATTTATATGTTATTTTTAAAAGAAAAATCATTTTATTATTTGTTAGATATTCGTTTAAAAAATATGTATAAATTATTTTATATTTACAAATATCTGTGAATACTTAAGATTTTTTATATTTTAAATAATATTATTTTTCTAAATATAAGTGCAAAAGTTTTTTTTATATTTTTAGATTTCAAAAATATAAATTTAAATGAAATTAATATTTTTAAAAGCAATTTCAATTTCATAAATTTAAATGAAAATATTAATTTATAAAATTAAATTATAAATACTTTTTAATTTTGGAATTTTCGTACTAATAATTTTATTTTATTAATTTAATTATAGATAAAAATATAAAATATAAATAATAATAAATAACATATGTATGGTGTTTAATGTTTTGTTAAAAGTTTTACTAGGTGTTCTTATACAAAGTTGCAGAACCTCCGGAGTCTTCCACAAAACAACCAGGATAGCTCGACTTTTCGGATGCACCAAATTCACGTCCTTCACCGTCAACTTTCTGTCCAAGATTGAAAGGGATGTGTACTTGCGATGACACCCTGACGTTAAAGTCAGTATTCAGTTCTCGGAGCAATTACTACTAAGATATTTTTAATGTACCTTTGCACTCACTATGCCCCGTTTATAGAATCCACTACTGACACAATCCTCATACTATTGGTTCAAATGATGTGACATGTCAATTTTTGTAGACTGCACTTGTCAGAAGATGTTTGTGAGTTGACACTTAGCAGGTTATCTTTGACCGAGGCGTTGTAGGATAGGACGACAAGATATCACCTTGAGTCGTGTAGTACACTAGGGATATTTATTTTGTATTATATTGATTTTTTTATCATATTGGTTGAGTCTCAAGTGAGACAACTACCCTTCACCACTTTCAAATTGTTAATTACATAGTAATACTTTTTTTTTTCTAAAAGTTCTCTGCTTGTATAAACTAGATTTTAAGTATAAAATAAAATTAGATCTTAAAAAATAATGATCTTATTGTAAAGACAATTTAAGATAGTGAATTTGAGAATTTGTTTTTGTTTATATGTATTTTTCTCTTGCCTTTTTCACTATACATGGATTAGTTGTTTAACACCTTTTTCTTATAATATAATAAATTGAATATTTGCATAAGAGAAATTGTCATATTTTAGATTAAGCTATTTGCAAGGAATATATTTTATCCTTACACAAAAAAGAAATAGAAAACAAACATTAACAATATTTGTTGCATTTGAAAAGAAATACCTTATTCAGTATCTCTTGTTGGTATCTACGCACTCAATTTTTCCATTAATTTCATACTAAGTTGAAACACTATTATGGATTTACAATTAAAAATTTGACACTATATTACTATATATGTACCCGTTACAAAATAGAAGGTAATTATTTGTCTACAACAATATCTGTTGTAGTTGGAAAAATAATACTTACTTAGTATCTCTTGTTGGTATCTACTCACTTAATTTTTCCATTTCATTTCTTATTAAGTTGAAGTACTATTATGGGTTTACTATTAAAAATTTGGCACTATATTATTATGTACATACCCGTTGCAAAATGGAATTTGTATACAACAATATTTGTTGCAGTTGGAAAAAAGATACCTTACTCAGTGTCTCTTATTATTGGTATCTACTCACTACATTTCTCATTTCATTTCATACTGAGTTGAAGCACTATTATGGGTTTACTATTGAAAAATTGGCACTATATTATTATGTACGCACCCGTTGCTAAATGAAAGCGTAAGTATTTGTCTACAACAATATTTGTTGCAGTTGAAAAAGAAATACCTTACTCAGTACCTTTTGTTGCTAGTATTTACTCACTCTATTTCTCCATTTCATTTCATATTGTTGGAGATCACATATAGATTAGAGATGAAGCCTTTCAATACTTTATAAATGGGGTGCAAACCTCACCTTATAAGTTGGTTTTGTAAGGTTGAGTTAGACTTAAAATCCACTTTTTAATATGTTATCAGAGCTATCCTAATAAGGTTGTTGGGCTTATCAGACCACTCGCTATGTTTTACCTTTCACTATTCAAAATGCTCGATGATGAGTTAGTTAAGATCCAGAAGGACATTTTATGGGGTTGGAGACAAGAGGGATACAATTTGTATCTATAGAGAAGAGGGTGGTCTTGGTGTTAGAGATTTAAAAAGTTTTATAGATAAATGACATTGGAGATTAGGAACAAAGGATGAGGGATTGAGGAAAAAGGTCTTAAAATCTAAATATGGATCTTTGAGAAGTCTTACTAAAGGTGATGAGAGTTTGTTTGAGTTTAGGTGGTGGAAGGATCTTAAGAAAGTTAGTAGGGAAGGGGAGTCAGGGAAATGGTTCATTGATAATATAGCATGGAAGATAGGAATGTGAATAAAATCTCGTTTTGGGAGGATAAATGGTTAAGAGACCAAAGCCTGAAAACTAAGTACCCAAGGTTGAATGGTAATTCAATCCAAAGGGAAGTTAGGATAGAGGATCTAGGTTAGTGACAACAAAACCAATAGGAATGGGTGTTCAACTGAAGAAGAAGATGGTTTAAATGGGAAAAGCTTGAGATGGAAGAGTTTATAAGACTTGTCTAAGGGAGTACAGTGAGAAGAGATATAGAAGATGAGTGGTTATGGATGGGAGTAGGTAGTCAAATATATACTGTGAAGTCTGCATACCATAGGCTGATGAAAAGGGTTAGTAGTGTCTGTGATGATACATTTAAGAAATTATGACTAATTAAAGTATTGTTGAGAGCTAAGCTTTGTGCCAGGAGAGTATTGATAAATAAGGTGACTACGAGGGATAATCTTAGAAGAAGAGGTATTATTATATCTGATACATTGTGTACTATCTGTAGACTTAAAAGATGAATCAGTTAGTCATTTATTCTTTACATATAATGTGGCTAGCTCAATTTAGAGGAGTCTAGATAAATAGATAGTAGTAGAGTTTGTACATCATTTCTTTGCTAAGCAGTATTTTGAAGAGTTCCAACTAACTGTTTTTAGCAATAAATCAAATCTTATTTGGAGTTGTATTTTGATGATATGTGTATGGAATATTTGGACAAGTAGAAATAGTGTGATATTTCGAAACCAAGGGCTTAATGTTGAGGAGGTGGTTTATCTTGTCCATATTAAAACTTGGATTTGCCTAAATAGAAAGAATAAAAAGACATCTTTTACATTTTCAGACTAGTGTCCCGGTTCAGTGAACTAAACGAATATCTTGAGTTGTAAAGTAGTGTTGGGAAGGAGGGATGTTCTCTTTGAGTGATGATGTGATAATTCAAGTTATGTTAGTGATTGAATACTGGACTTAACAGCTGAATGATGGGTCTAATAAATATATACCAAACCAGTTTAACCTTACTACTAACCATTCTGAGCAACCTAGATATTACTTTTAATTGGAGAGTTTCACATCCCAGCAGGAAGTGGGAAGCAAGTAGAGGTGAAAGCTAAGGGTTAATGTCTTCTTATGATTTAGGACTCCAAAACAACTAATTACACTACTCCACGGAGGATGTGATATTTATGTTATTATAAGGATGTGATAGTTATGTTATTATAGGATGCTAGTAGTTATCTCATTTTCTATGACTAGGATGTTGGGTTTTATTTATTAACTTAAGTATTTGTACAAAGGGTTAACACATTCCAAGTGTTTTCATTTATTTATTTTTTATTGCTAACAAAAAAATATCAGTTTCCTTTTTATGATGGAATCTAAGGTTTCTGTCTATGTTTAAATATCTTATTTTACCTTAAGTAGTTAAGGTAGCTTAATGGACTTATGTACCAATATGAATATGTAAAGTTTATCTTTTATTTATTTATTTTTATGTAATTTATGTTTATGATTTTTAATTGTGCTATGTGCTATGCTAAATATCTCTTTTATATCAGCACCAACCCCTTTAAAAAGAATGTTATTTCTCTGTATTCATATATTTGAGATGATTGTTATCTAGATCTACGTAAATCTCCAACTCATATTATTGTTGTTATTTAGTTATTTTAATTCAAATTATTGGAAATGGTGCATTTCATTTCGCAGAACATAGTTTACTCTATCCATTTATGACAAAAATTTCACACTTCCAATGTTTCTTTGCACTTACAAAATAATTTACAGTTTGTACCACATAACATCTAATGTTGTCTATCTTTAAACTTTTTTTTTTTAGTTAATTACTCTCAAGTCAGTATTCTATTCATTAATACTCTAAATAAAAATGTTGTGTTGTTGAAGACCCAAGTATAAAATGTGTTAAAATGATAACAAAAAAAAGTTGATTAATGTACAGTGTAAATACTTAAACATATTAAAATATTCTTAATTACTCCTATAAAATTGTATACTGTGTTTTGTTTGCAATAAATTACCATTTTATTTATTATCTATATGAAAATATGTTATGATTAAATGAAATCATATATGAGTGGGTGGAAGAGCTGAACTTATAAGAAATTGAAATAGTAAAGTTCATTTTATAGATTATATATATGTTTCATTTAAGATGCAAATAGTTTTATAAAAAAATTATAACCTTACAACACTCTTATGAATATGTCTAGAGGGAGTGCTGCATATACAAAATATAATTTGAGACTAATTCAATATATTTTTAAAATTATAAACAAAGTTACATATAATTAAAAATTAAGGATCAAAATTATATAAATAAAAATATAAGAATAAAATAATTAAAAAATAAAAAACTAAATAGCAGAAAAAAATTACTATTAAGTCAAAGAAAAAACTTAAACAAAATGTTTTAACATGCCATTTTGGTTAGTTTCGATTATTTTTACTAATCGAAAAATTTGCGTGATTCTTCGGCAAACAAGCTTTAGTTTATAGTAAAATTTTTCAATATTTATAGAATTAATGTTTATTAAAATGCTAACTCTTATCATTTTTATTTAACCCATTTTTTCTTAAAATAATTATAAATTTTTCCTTTTACTCTTCTCACACACTTTATTATTTTATTTTCTTCCTCCTTTTGTGGTACATGGTTTTATTATTCTTTTTACTTTTTCATATAAAATAAAAATTTCTTATTTCTAACCTGTACTAATTAAAATATTGAAAATGATAAAAAAATATTATCATTATTATTATTTATTATATATTCTTATATTATATAATTAATTTTAACTATTGAATTATATATTATTATGTATGCATATACATTGTTTGTCAAAGAAATTACGAACACAAAAAATTTATTAAATTTAATTTTACAATTCATGTGTCTAATTCGAATATATATATATATATATATATATATATATAATTAACTACAAAAATAAACAACATACAAATAATACATTCTTCGCCTCGAACAGTCTTTCCATCTCAGAAACTTCTTATGACATATAGGTTATATTTCCATTCTTGTATATGGATGAAAGAAAATTAATAAAATAAGAGAATTTCAACATTTTTATTGTAATAATTTTTATTTAAAGAATTCAAAAGTTTTAACAAAATTTTTATAAATATTAATAAGAAAAAGAAACATTACAATGAGATTTAAATATAAAAGAAGGGAGAACTATGACGAATTTGATAGAAGTTACCTAGTTAGACTGAATCTTGGTACAAAAACTTAAGAAGTGATAAGTTTTAAAATCAGGAGAACTCTGTAACTCAATCCACGATTCTAATACACTGCTTTCTCAAAAAGTGAAAAATAAAAATCAGAAAGTGATAACAAAAATATTTAATTATAATTCTAGTTTTTATATTTTGAAAAAATATGTAATTTTGATAATTTTTTCTACATAATTTTGATTATTAATTCTTTAATTATTCATAATTTTGTTCAGTTTTAGTTCTAAAAACTTTAAGTTGAATAATTAAATACGTTTGTGCAGATAATTTGAAAACTAGATATTATTTAAGTTTAAAAAATAATTAATCAATAACTTTATTTTTGTTAGTTACAATCAATAGGATATTTTAAATGTTTTTAATTTCTAAATTAAAGACACATATATATTTCTTTTAATTTTAATTTTTTATTTTTTATATTGATTTTACAGATTTTAATTTTAGTCTTTAAAATTAAACAAAAATAACTTTAATGATATTGATGATGTGATAAACGGTGTATAGTTAACATTTTGTCCAATTAATCTAATTAAGTGACATAATTTTTAAAATTTATTTAAAAGTTTAATAAAGTTTAATTATGTGTTTAGTTCTATTATAGGCACCACTTCTTTTAATTCTTTAATTAATCATTTTTAATTAACTTTTATATTTCAAAATTTTAGTGAAAGATATAATAATCTCAACACAAATTAAAATATTTTTAGTAGAATTAGACCCTGTGGTGCTGATCATATCACTCCACCACCGTGTTTATTATTGTTGTGGAAGAATGAAGTGACAATAAGTGATAAGTGGGTCTCTTACAACCTACTAATAAATTATCTCATTTTAATAAAGAACATTGTTAGTTTATAAATCTTAAATCCTAAACTGATTGTTGGTCAGTTTTTAATTTTTAGAAAAAAAACTCATTTTGCACAAAATACCAAAATATTCTTCTTCCAAACAATGTGAAAGTTAACAAAAAAATTAATATAATTTTAAAAATATTTTCAGATATTATATATCACTAATGTCATTTCCTTAGTTTAAAGTTTAGAGGACTAAAAATTTATTTAAGCCAAATATTATCTACCTTCAACTTATTTATCATAATTATCTTCTTAGTTTAATTTAGATGTAATTATCCTAAAAATAGAAAAAGAAACTAACGAATAAAAACTTGCAAAGATAATTCATAATTTACGTTTTTGATAAATTATTTCATCTTGATTATAGATGAAACAAATGAAATTGTTAGATAAAATTATTTCATTTACATTTGGTAGGGTAATTTTTTTTAATAATTTTTAACTTATTGCTTGTCTTAAAATAATTTACACGGACGAAACTCACATATTATTTATCAAATTATTATTTAAATTTTAATAAAATATTTTACAAGTTTTAACTAAATTTACCAAAATAATTTTAACTTTAACTTGTTTCATCTACCTTTTTTCAACTAATTTTAATAAAAAAAATGCCCTAAAAATTATACACATAACCAATTTCTTTTACACAACTATCATATAAATTTCACTTCCATATGATAAGGAAGATAGTCCTCCTATTTTTCAAGGTTGTATTTCCACCACAATATCAATATTTCATTGAAAATTGAATGAACATAAATATATTAGGCTGGATAATTTGAAAAAAAAAATCTCTTATTGGAAAAAGTTATTCTCTTGTAACCTGGACAAAAAGAAAGTATGTACCCTATATTTAAATTTCTATTTTTTTTTAATTTCTAGATTATTATGTCAAACATATCTTCATAGTCACATAACTATACCCGTAAACATTGCCAAAGTAAAAAAATAAATTAAATAATAAATAATTAAATTTGTGGTCAAAATTTAAGAATCAAAATCACATTTTTTTACAAAATACAAAGATAATAAATATAATTAAGTGTAGTTTGAAAAATGATAGATGGAGGCACAATACAAAAGTTGTTTTATGAAGTTGACAATTTTTTATTTTGTTACATTTTTATGGGGAAAGAAATAATATATTAATAAAGAGCTAAATAAAATAATTTAAAGGAATAATAAAGTTCAAATATGGTACATGGAGAAACATGAATATAGGTAAAACAAATGAGTCATAATGGTGAATAAATTTGAACGAGACATGTGTAGAGATAGGAATAGAAGATGATTCGAAGTAAATATTGTTTAGAGAGTAGGTGATGAAAAAAGAATTAGGTGTTGAGAAGATAAATGGTATGGAAAAGCTACCATTTCCCACATATTTTTTTTATATTGTCTGCAAATGTCTCTAAGACATCAATATTTATAAATCATACTTTTAGACTAATAACAAGTGAGTTCATTGAAAGGAGGAGGGATTGATTTGAATGAAAAAGACACCAAATTGATATACTAATGCAGAAGAAAATAATAGTAAGAAAAAATTTAAAGATACGTAAATAGGACTTTTGGACATGAATTGATAAGAAAAATACATTTTTTTTTTCAAATCAACCTATAAAAGGTTAAAAAACCTAATAGGAGGGAAGGATTAGAGAGTGTATGATCTATTTTAAAATGTGAAGGCTTTACCATTGATGCCACTATTCACTTGACGAGTAAATTAAATAAAGTGATCACAAATGATAATCTACATAAAAATGGAGTGATACAAGATGGTAACTTATGTCTAATGTGTCATCTAAAAGATGAATTAATGAGTCATGTTTATAAATGGATAGGGATTAGTACAACATTGCTAAGCAAAATGTCATTTTCAACTCTTTAATACAACAAAACTTAATATGAAAGAAAATAGGGTGTAGATATGTGTTTAAGATGACAATTATGTGAGACTTATGAAACTAGAGAAATACAATAACTTTTTTATAATGGAAAGACAAATGAGGTGTTCAGTGTAACACAATGAAAATATATACTTGAATTTTAAATAAGTTTCCCAAGGTTGAAATTAATCATATTAGTATTTCAACCTAATACGCAGTAAACAATTTTAGGAGAATGTTTGCAAGAATAGACCAAGAGAATAAATAGGATGAGTTGTATGGAGGTGGGCAATGTAAGAAAACAAATGTTAAAGGAATTAGAAAATAAATGCCACAATTTTGTCAGGGATGGAAGGGAAATTAAAAGTCACAATATCAGCTAAAGGACCTCTTATGGAATAGCAGCTCTAATTTTTTATACATGATTATGACAACAAAATTATAGACTACCAAAATGATAATAATCACTTCCAATAAGAAAAATCTATATTAGGAATTATGATTAATTATCAAACAAAATTATAACTGAGAGGAACTTGAACACCAATTATGTCAGCAATAGACACAAAGCAAGACTTATAGATGGGAAAAGAGAATAAATTTTTAAAAATAAAATTCAGTTAAAGGAAAGATAATTAATTGAGTATGTCTATATGCATGTCCACTAAAATTTACAGGTAATTTAACTTAATCTACTCTAAAGATATCACATTTGCAATGTATATACACCCAAAATTCTTGCAATGTGAGCAAACCTTATACTTAATTATTTTGAACTGGAATATTCTGGAAAAAAATTTCAACAAAAATTTATAGCCTTTAATGATTTTTAATATAAATATATAATAATAACAATGACTTAAATTGAAAATTAAAGCTAATTATGTCATTATCGCCATCAATTAGCCCATTATGGATATTAAGTAACAATTTAATATCAATTACACCTACTAATAAAATATTCAACAACTTTTCATAAGCCAAATTAGAAAATTCAAAAATGAATCTAGAATTAAAACACATTATAAAAGTGAAATAATTGTTAGGTTAATACATCAGATTCTTCCTTGGTCCAATGGAATTTGAAGAATTACACCATCTCTCACTCCTGGTTTTTGGATAAATAGTGCATAAACCTCAGTTACTAATCCATGTGTCTAATAATAAGCATAGTTTATCCACCATTCTTTTCCTCACAAAATCCTTTAAGATCTTACCATAAACAAAGTTCTTTTCCTTCCTCATCTCGTTCTCCTCCATTAAGCATATCTTTCATGAGAAGCATAGGAGGACCTGGTGTCATTATTCCATTTAATGGATGTGAAAATATAAGGACCTCTAACCCTTCCAAGTGTTCTGTTGGTCCTCCTTTGACAGCCATAGAAAGGTTTTTGTGGGGACAACAAAACCATTCCACTCAGCAACAGTCACAGAATGTAGCAAACAATATCCATGCAAGTGCTTTGAATGGTTTTGGTGGTTCAGCCTATAACATTGTGTGGCATAATGGTGCTAAGGAAGTGAACTTTGTTGAACAGCTTTTAGGAAATGAAGTGGCTCTGAATTGGACACAACAAGTCCCTCCACTGAGCTTGAAAGAAGATTTGTATGTATCAGGGAAGAACCGAAAAGGGGTGGGACGCAGACCTAAGGAAGAGTCTTCTGTGCCTTGGATCAAAGGCCAGTGGACTGAAGAAGAAGACAGGTTGATAAATCATGAGAATAATCAACACCATAATGAATTTTTTTTTTAATGTGTACCTGCACTGAAGTTTGAGTTGATTTGTTTGTGGATGAAAGGAAACTGGTAAAGTTGGTGAAGCAACATGGTACAGGCAAATGGTCCCAGATAGCTGAAAAGTTGGATGGAAGGGCTGGAAAACAGTGTCGAGAGAGATGGCATAATCATCTGCGTCCTGATATTAAGGTCTGTCAATTGTTCATGGTTTCTAATCTTTATCATATTTCTCTTTATATTTTTTTACTTGTTGTTTTAAGAATGTTTCATAGTAGAAAAAGTAAGAAAAAAACTATGCCTTAGGGTTATGTTATTTGATGATCAAACTGTATACATCTGCTCTGGTCTTGAACATTTAGCAAGATATTATTTTACCTTGAAATCCTTGAATATATATACTGTCTTAATTATGAAGTATCTAGATATAGATTCAGATCTTTCTTCAGGTTTATTTCCACCTCATATATTTCCTTTTGTATATGCATAGGTTAAAGATTAAAACTATTTGGATTGTTAACTCCATAATTAGGTATTCACATATTCATATTTCTCATCATGTTTGTAACACAATTTCCTAAGATTTTAACAATATTGCTCCTAAAAATTCTATAATTCTCTTATATAATGTTAAAAACACCTATGATTACGTCACAAGACTGACTTAAAATTACTATTTTTAACCTATTTTATTCTTAATAATATAGAAAACTTCTATGATTAAGTCGCTAATACCGCTGCTTTTAAACATTTTGATAATTTTATTCCTAATAATATTGAAAACTTCTGTGATTAAGTTAACATAGTGGTCTAACTAATCCTGTGACCTAATCACATTCATGCATATGTGTAACAAATTAGCAATTGTATTAACATATAGTTTTTTTTTTAATTTTATAAAAAAAGGTGTGTATTGTTATTTAATTTAGATATAGGCTCATTTAGCACTTCTTTTATGAAAAATAATATAATTTTATTAACATATATGTATTTTCTTCATGGATGATTCTTTTGAGGAAAACAAGAACACTCTCGAAAACGCACTTATGATATATTTTTAGATGTCAAACCTAAAAGTAAATTAACAACACTTATTTGTGTGTGTATAAAATTTCTGTTTATAAAAAATTACTCATTTTTAACGTTCTTTTGCCAAAATCACTTGATTTTTAAGCTTAAACAAACTTGCCATATATTATAGTTTCAACTTTTTTAAAATAATGAAATTCTAAATCTAAAATATGATTAAAATAAAAAACAAATATCAGAAACAAATATTTATTAACTTCTATTTCTCAAAATCTGTACAAAATAATCATTAGACAAATTTCTATCTAAACTACCTCTTTTTTAGTCTAATAACAAACTACCCGTTGTCATAAAATTCTTAAAACTATCAGAAAGATGCTTGGAGTGAAGAAGAAGAAAGGATATTAGTCAAGTATCATGCCAAGCTTGGAAACCGCTGGGCACTGATTGCAAAGCAAATGGAAGGAAGAACTGAAAACGCCATAAAAAACCATTGGAATGCCACCAAGAGGAGACAAAACTCAAGAAGAAAGAACAAAAGAGCAGGAATCGCAAATGGAAAGCCAATGTCCTCTATTCTGCAGGACTACATCAAAAGTTTGACTCTCACCAACACTTCAACTCCCTCTGTCCAACAAACATTAGCACCCCAACACTTGTCTGATAGTGTTGCCACCAATGACAATTTCTCACTAATGTCTGAATCCTATGATGATGAGATGTTCTTCATGCAACAACTTTTGGATGAGAATAATAATGTCATTGTTCAATCTGCTAAGCATACCAAGAATATCAGCAACTCTTCTGGAGTCTTTGATGGTTACCATCATCAAACTAGTAACAATTGTCAGTTTCTAACTGAAGACACTCAATCAGGGTCTGTTCATTCCAACCTAAACACAAACTCACACGTGTCCTTGAATGAGAGTCTTTTCCTCTCTAAAAGGACTCCTAGTACTGCTGTCAGCTACCTTGATTTTGATGTCTGTCTCTCTCATTTACATAATGGAACTGCTGGTTCATCATTTTTCAACAATAACGGGATTCACAACCAGAACATGGAGGTGCAGTTGGGGAAGCAAGATTGGTTAGTAGGAAAGAGAGATTGGGATATAGTGGACTCGGTTTCTTCTACTTGTCAGTCTTTGCACCAGTAAGAAGATCTTAACTTAGGATGGTTTAGTTTATGGCTTTGTATTTTGGTACATTTTGGAATTATAAACTATGTTGTAAGTACATCATAGTGGGCTAAGATCAATATTATAGTGGCATAAGATCTGCATTATCTATCTCTTTATCTGCAATGAACTCTAGAGACTACAAGATCAAATGCTTTATTCAATGTTTTATTCAACCCTTTTGAATGTAGTAAGTGTTTTTAATTTATCATAAACTAATAACATATCTTATTTCAGTGCATTCAAAAATCTCATGAGAGTACATCAGATGCAGCAGTGCTTTTAATCATTTTGATAGACATTGATACATTATCAATGTAGCAGATGTAGCAGTGCTTATTGTATTTGGGGAGCTGAGAATGGAGGTAACATATATAATTGAGAAGATAAAAAGTAATCATAGACTCAACAAAATTATCAGTAAAGCTCTAGTTATAATTTATAAACCTAAGTCTTCTTAGAGATGAGGTTGGTTTAGGTAAGGACTTCTTATATTGAGATTATATTTGTTGTGGTCAAGAGGATTATATGTTATATAATTATGTCACATGATAATTTGTATGAAGTGGTTGGTACATGTAAAATATAGTGGTTATTAAACAATTTTGATGTGTTGTTGATCTGTTTGGAACTAGAGGTGATTATTGTTTATTTAACTTTATTGATTTGCAGCACTTTTCCTTAAGTTGTGTCTTTATATTATATTAATTGCTTAATTAACACAAACTTTATCCATTTAAAAAGAAATGTATGAAGAATGAATGAGTGATGGATGACATGGAAAATTTAGGTCAAAGATTACAACTTTTACTTACATTAACAACTCATGTAATAGATCATTGTATATTAATTATGATTTTTCAATTACTAAATCACGCAGATAAATAAAAAAAAAGGTTATTATAAATGTTTTTGTCTTATAAATTAAATCATATAATAGATCATTGTATATTAATTATGATTTTCCAATTACTAAATCAAGCAGATAAATAAAGAAAAAAAGGTTATTCGTTAACTGATACATAAACGTTTTTGTCTTATAAATTAAATTTAAAAGAATATTTATAGTATACATAAACCAGCTTCATCTATATGAGAGCAAAAAGTATCTTAGAGAAGTTTAAGTATTGTAACTATTATTTAAAAATAAAAATATACCTAAGTACATATTAGATAGTATCTTTTTAATATCTTTTATTTTATTTTTAAATTAAACTTAAAAAAATATTTATTGAAAAAATTGAACAGTAGAAACATGTAATATTATTTTTACTATAATTAATATTAAATAATAATATTTTAATGATATTTTAGTAGTTAAATTTGGTGATTATTTTTTTAAAGAATTTAACGACTAAAATTAAATGGATCCTTAAAATAAATTAAAAATCAGTGATTTGTTTGTAATGATTGAACGATTGAAATTAAATTGATTATTAAAATATATTAAAATTTGATCATTATTTTTGTCATTAATAATAACTATTATATTTTAGTTGTTAAATTTGATAATTAATTTTTTTAGTGATTTAACAACTGAAATAAGATCGGTCATTGACGTAAATTGAAAATTCATCATTATTTTGGTTATTATTAGTGATTAAAGTATTTTGGTTGCTAATTTAGTTACTAATTTTATTTATAGTTATTTAATTATTAAAATTTAATTTAATGATTATTTCAGTCATAATTAATTATTATTTTATTTTGATAGTTAAAATTGATGGCAAAAGAAATTTTTTCTTTCATATTAACTGATTGTAAAAAAAGAAAAACAAATGTGTGATTATGAAAAAAATCAAACAAAAATAAAGTACGCAATATATTACGTTTTACATTTTTTTTTAAATAACTTTGAGGAATATTGGAAAGATTAAAGTCGAATCACAATAATAAAAAGAGACGAACAAAATATATTAAATAAAGAAAACGACTTAACGAAGTAATACATAAGTAACTACAGATACAACTATGAAGAAAATTGTAAAAGGAATGGAACATAGTTAAATTAGAAATAAAGAGACCAAACCTGAAATCGTTATAAGAAAACTATATTAAAAGACTAATAGAATACAAGAATCTCCAATCTATTAGAGAGAATCTCATCAATATTAATAAGAGTGCTTATAAATGGATAGGAGAATCTGACATGACATTAGATTCAGGTTGTATTAATAAGAGTGCTTATAAATGGAGAGGAGAATCTGACATGACATTAGATTCAGGTTACAACCGCATGTGACACTTACGTGACCACTCTTGCCTTACATAAACAGTATTAAAAAGTCCATAAAATTTTTTGAACCTTATAAGTGTTTAACCTTATATATTTAAGTGTTTAACTGGATATTACTTTCTGACCATACATCCAAACAACCATCTAAGTGCACTCATTGTCTCCCAAACTTAAATCTTCACGTCTTTTTAGTTCTGGGACGAATTAACAAGTCTATCATTCCTTCATCTTATAATTTCCTAGCACTACCATAACTAAGGAATAGACACTGAAAAATCCACAAAAATCTTTGAACCTTCTAAGTGTTTAACTTTATATACTAAAGTGTTTAACTGGGTATTACTTTCAAACCACACACTCAAACAACCATTTAAGTGCACTTATGGCCTCAACCCATCACGGTTGTAGCTTCTCCTACGCTTCAGCGTTCTCCCCTAAACCCACAAACACATAAACACTACGTTTTGTCGTCGCCATCGCCGTCCACCTCTCTCACAGTTTGTCGCACGCCACTTCCCATCGTCCGTCGTGCTTCACTTCCCACCGTTTGTCGCAAGCAACTTCAACTTAAGGTTTTTCCTTTTTCCTCACAGACTCTGCAGATTCCACTCGCAAAACTCAATCTTTCTTTTCAAACTTTCTAAAAGGTTTTCTCTTTTTCCTTACTCTGCACATTCCACTCAATCCAACATTTCTTTTCAAACTTTCTAAACATAATAAAAAATTTGTAATGTCTCTTCCTACGAAATAACACACATGTCTCTCAACCATTTGCCACATATATGATTGGCAACCAGGTGTGGTTGTGAAATTAACATTTTCTTGTTAATAATCATCCTTTCAATCTTTAGTTTTCAGCATATGGTTAATATCTTTTTCTATTGCAGGCTTCACTTTCCTGTGAATGTAATGTTGCAACAGCCACAAAATGTTGCAAACAATATCCATACAAGTAATTTGAATGGTTTTAGTGACTCAACCTACAACATTGTGTAACATAATGGTGTAGGGAAGTGAACTTTGTTGAAGAACTTTTAACAAATAAAGTGACTCTGAACACAAGTCCCTCCGCCTGGTTGAAGAAAGATTTGCATGTGTCAGGAAGAACCAAAAGGATTGGGAGACAGATCTAAGGAAGGTTGAGAAATCATGAGAATACCCAACACCATACTAATTTTTTTTTTAATATGTATCTGCACTGAAGTTTTAGTTGATTTGTTGTTTGTTTTTGTGAAGGAAACTGATAAGGTTGGTGAAGCAACATATATGGCATAAAATCATTTGCATCCTGATATTAAGGTCTATCAGTCAATGGTTTTTAATTTTAATGTTATTTATTTTTATAATTTTTACTTATTCAATTTTTAGGAAGACTTTGTCTTTGAAAAAGTAATAAAAACTATGTTGTAGGATTATTTAACACTTCTTTTATATAAGTAATAACTTATTGTAATTTTTTTTTTTTCATGGATGATTCTTTTGAGAAAAAAGTCACTCCTTTAAACTTATAACTTTAGATGTCAAAAATAAAATACACACATTATTGTAAAAATTAAAATATCTATTTCTTTTTTGGTCAAAATTTTCAATGTGCAACAAAGTTCATAACTTTTTTTCATAACCTTGGGCATCAATAACAGTTATATGTTATTTTTAAAAGAACAATCATTTTATTATTTATTAGATATTTGTTTAAAAAATATGTATAAATTATTTTATATTTACAAATATCTGTGAATACTTACAGATTTTTTATATTTTAAATAATTTTTTTTAAATATAAGTGCAAAAGTTTTTTTTATCTTAAAGTATAAATAAAATACTTTAGAAGACAAATTTAAAAAAGTTAGATTACAAAATATAAACTTAAATGAAATTAATATTTTTAAAAGCAACTTCAATTTCAAAAATTTTAATGAAAATATTAATTTATAAAATCAAATTATAAATAATTTTTAATTTTAAAATTTTTAATAATAATTTTATTTTATTCATTTAATTGTAGACAAAAATATAAAATATAAATAATAATAAATTTGGTGTTTAATGTCAGTTAAATTCAGAATATCATTAGATTGTATAATATGTAATATGAAAGGTTTTTGTTTAATATAGTTTAACACCGTATGGTAGAATCTAAAATATTAAAAGACTTTGGGAATGAGTTTTGGGATTCAATCTACAATAGTAAATTAGAGTAATATTGGCTGCCAGGGAGGAGGATCTATAAGCGTATATCATGTCCCGGATTGGATCAATCCTAAAATTAAATATCCGTTTGGAATTCTACAATTGGGTGTTTTGAGGTGTATTTTGGATTCAGATTAAACTCCCATTTCCCAATTTTGGACCTAAACTTATTTTAAAGTTATCAGATTTGTATCCAGACAACAAGCTACCTCTAATGAGTTAGCTGCTTTGAATGTCAATAAAACTTGAGATATTGTTCCTCTTTCTCTCAGGAAAATAACTATTGTAAGTGAATTTTTAAGTTTAAGCTTAATTCCAATGGTATTGTTGCCAAACACAGCTAGACTTGCTATTAAGAGATTTACCTAACAATATTCTCTTATCCTTAATTATTTAGCTCAACTAAATGTTAATAATACCTTTTTCAATAACAATATTAAAGAAGATATTTATATGAAGATTCTTTAAGGTTAGAAGCACACTGTCATAAATAAAGAAGCACACTGTCATAAATAATTGTACTGCTCTTCTTAATAAATATATATATGACCTCAAACAAATTTCAAAAAATTGATTTATCAAATTCAATAATACTTTGTTTTGTCATGATTATAAACAATCTAAATTTAAAGGCATGATTCAAATTTTGTTATTGTTTTAATTTATGTAGATGAGATTATCATTGTTAGGCCTAGGGACAAAATTTCTTCTTCACCAACATTTTAATTTAAAGGATCTTGGATATTATGTGTTGTTTCTATTCAAAGATTGTGATATATTTGAGTATAAATGTTGAATTATTCTAATGAATCCAAATTTAAAACATGTTATAGAATCGAGTAAGAAGATGATTGGTTTTGAACAATTATATAAGCTTATATGAAGTTTTTATAATTATTATATCTAGATCCGACATATGTTTCATTATCCACAAACTTGTTCTTGTTCAATTTATCTCTAATAATTATACTGATCACATAAATATTGTAACACCTTGCGTAGTTACCTCAAACACGTTGTTGGGCAACATTCTTTATAAAGCAGACCTGATTGCATGCTTATGCTAATGTTGATTGGAAATCTCGCCTACATATTAGAAAATCTACTACTGAATTCTGCATTGTTTTAGCAATTCTTTAATCTTTTGATAGGCCAAAAAGAAAAATACGATTAGGAAGTCTTCTGAAGCGAAATATAGAACCTTGTCAGTAGTTTCAAGTAAAATAACTTGACTATAGCATCTCTTGATTGACTTTCATATTAACACTCCTTTTGTCTCTTTATAATGTGATAGAAAAATGTTATTCAAATTGTCTCAAATTTTACTTTATATAAAAAGACCAAGCATATGGAGATAAACTTGCATTTTATTAGAAATAAAGTTAAAGACAGATTTTCAAGCTAATTCATATAAAAAAAATACTACTAACTTGCAGATGTTTTCACTAAGACAAATTTTCTGAACATTATTTCCAAGAAGATGGTCATTAATAATATTTTCTATCATCTTGAAAAAGGTGTATTGTGATTAATTGCTTTTAATTATAGTTATCTGGTTTAGTTTATATATAGTTACTTTTACTGTTCTTATACTCAGGACAATATTTTCATTTAGATATGAGTTATACTCACTTCTAATAATCTTATAAATTTATATTTATTTCTTTCACTCTATTTTGTGTCTACAAAGTCAATAGTTTTTAAATAAAGTATGAGAAAATTTTCATCTTCCTAAATTACGTTAATATTATAATTCAAATTGTAGAAACTTATTAGACAATTTTAAAAGGATATAGGTGTTTTTGGTTGATGTAAAACACACTTTCTATTTTTATTTGTAAAAAGTAAGGATGTATGTTGGTGTTCATGTTCATAATTAATACAAAACATGATTTTTTATAATTATTTTTTTTTTCTTACGTGGGTCTAACTTCCATATTTGTTTTAAGTTCTTTCTAGTAATCAATCTCTAATTCACATCTAAACTATGTCTTATAGCAAACTCATCATACTTTGATTACTGTAACAAGACATTTTTCCAGTTTGCACCACACCAAGATGATATCATTGCAGCAGAAATCAGAAAGATACAGCAGCACCAACAACCATTGAAGAAAGGAAGCAAGCGGGTGAAGATGAAAATAAACCCAACACAAAGTGTTATAATCCTCACAACAAAATATATAATCTGACGACAGAAGATGTTGTTGTATCTGCCCCACTGAAGGAGAGTTACAACCATAACATGGTTGATTTTAATCTAAATAAAACACCTCCACCAAAACCCAAAAGAAGAAAGCACCAGTCCAAGGTCATAAAAGAAGACAAACCAAAAAGAACTACCGAAAAAGTCACTGCAGAATCTGTTCAATTGAAAGAGAACTCAACTGACAAAAGGTAGGCAAGAAGGAAAAAGATTGAACACAACTTCTACTCCACAAACAGAAGTGTCATGAGAAGCGCCTGAATAAGCCATAAAGACATGTAGAAAGACCTTGAAATTTTGAGACCAGGAATAGCAGAGACTCTAAACCAAAAAAATACATAACCAGGAGAAATGTTTACAACTATTATTGTCCTGTCTTCTACTTACTGATACCCAAAAGAGATACATTTGATGACTTTCTCTTCTTTAACCACAATTCAAAATCCTCATATGCCTTAAAAATTGGCTAGATCTTGTGAACACCATAACCTGCCTCCTCTGATTTCAAATTCTCGTTCCAACTCTCAAATTCTGCTCCACCAAACATTACTTGCTTGATCCCAACAAAACTATCAAAAACAAAAGGAAGAGCACAAAATAAAAATATAAACGGGATTGAAACAAAATATCCAAGGTGCAACGTAAAAAGATGGTTAAAACTTTTATCTAAGGGCTATTTGTTTAAGTTTTTTCACTAAGATTCACTTCTTTTTCCTTGTTTGTTATAGCTCTCAATATAATCAGAAGTTATAAAGAATTAGAAATCTTATCACAATCACAAACTATTTAGAACAGTTTCTAATAATTTTCCTTAAAAAAGGTGATTTTTCTGATTCTAAACGGTTAATTAAAAATGTGTATTCCTAATAAATAGTTTTGGTTAGTGGCTCCCTCTGATAGGGTAATTTTGAGTAGATAACTGAACCAAAGTGATTAAATAATAGAATAAAGAAAGTGGAGATCATACTCGGAGCTTATCTGTGTCAAAGCATTTATCAAAACATCGAGAAGCAATGGTTCTACAGTTCCAATATCCACCCTGTTATAACACAAGAAAAATTATTAGTATTTTCATTCACCATTACAGTAATATGTACAAGGAACATGCAATTAACACTTCACCATATTCGAGCCAAGTTGTCTTGCACCTCAAGATTCCCAATGTTGTAAAATGTAGTTGGTTCAACATTTGCTCCTTGAATATAATCATAACTCGGTCGTGCATCGAATGGAGACTGTGAAAGCTGAAGGTAAAATGCTAGTTAGTCTATAAAAGGAAAGGGAGAATGAAAATTTTGTATCAACAGCAACAGAGAACAACTTACTTGCATATTCATGGAATTGCATCCACCAAGACGGCCAATAATGTGCCATGATCGAATAGTCTGCAAAGACCCAAATTCAACACAATTTTCACTAAAGCACATGTGTATCATGGAGAGTGCACAACAAATCAAACAAATTAATCATAGAGCAAAGTTCCTTACATCACAAATTAAGGAGATGTCTTTGGCCAATGGAACATTGTAGAATTCAAACCATATGTATGAGTTTGAAAAATCAAATCTGGAAATACGATCGTTAACTGTAAGGGATATTAACAATATTTTTTAAGGGAATATCTACACTAAAACATCTACTCTGAATTGAAGGCATGCCGGTTATGAGTGCAAAACACACTTAAATAGCCAATGGCTTCAGATCAGAAACTTGTCTAGAAATCTTAAATTAGCAATACATACAGTGACATTAGGATACAATTAATAATTCATATATCCAAAATAAGAATTAGAAAATCACAGTAACATCGTCATCTTAAATAATCCTCTTTTCCTTATAAACATCAAATTGACTCAAGTCATTCTACTAAGCCTTTTTTATCTGACCTTAATTCAACTTAGAACAACCCAGCATTTTCAGGGTTTCTGTCAAAGACTTAACTTGAACCTGAGCTGGATTCAGTGCAACTAACTCAAAAATTAAACTAATCTGTCCACGTCTATAATACTTTAATAGAAATTACTCAAAACACTTACTAAAAAAAAAAAAAACAAAACTACCATAGCCCAGTGTTATAAGGCTTCTGGCTATACAAAGGTAAGGTGGAGGGCTATTGTAACGCAACCTTACACTAGCATATGCAAAGAGGCTGGTTCCAAATCAAACCCATATTCAACTAATCATTGAGAAGCAAATTTAACTTTGCATCAAGGTTTGCCCTCTACTCAAACCACTACTCCTAAAAATGAAACAAATTGCACAGTTTTTTCTAAAGTTGTTTGACTTAAAGTATTTGCATATTTAATCAGGAAGCAGCACCATTGTATCCACTAAAGTTAAAAGTAATACAAACTAACCAGATTTCAAAGCAATATCAACTTATTCCAGAAATTCAAACATAAGGCAATCGGAACAAAATATTTAGCATAACCATCTTAGAATTCAAGTTTCACTTCAAACCATGCCCTGAGCAAGAGCATAATCTGAAAATAATTTGAATACTTATTCCTATTCCACCCTAAAAGTCCTGAAAAGGAAGCTTGAGAACTAAAAAATTCATTTCCACCTTAAATAGGTTAAATTTGAGATTAAATAACACTCATGTAAAGCATATCATATCACTTTGATCAACAGAGAGACTGCTTCAATGTCCTACATGCTAGTTGGAAAGAGAATATGAAAGTGTATGTATTGGCAAATCGATCACTGTATGTACCAATTTACTAACAACAACTATAATTCCTCAACATTTCTACTACTTCACAAAGATACTACACCAGTAAATTAAAGATAGTTTATTACACCAGTAAATTAATATGAGAGGTTATTACACCAGTAAATTCTAGCACACCAAAATGAGGAGAAATTTAAACATCAAAATAAGACAAAAGCAACCACACAAGCAAACTTGCACGAATAACAGAAAACTGCATGGTAGAATCACGCATATATGCATGGTTGAGCTTACTTGTTAAATGATACTTTCATTGGTTTACCAGATCCAGTCTTTGTGTGCAGTACTTTGTGCCTCTTCTTTCTTAATCTATCTTCCAACTGCAAAAATATCAAGCTCATTTAATTTAAACACAAATAATATCCCCCGGTATTAAAATTCAAAGTAGCTCATAGAAACAAAATACCCCTCCTCCCCACCACCACCACAAGAAGATAGAGCCTACAATGCAAGGCTGAAGTTGTCAAACCATCAATGCAGTGATGCTTACTTGGGATTGTGCCTCTTGGGGATTCTCAAGAAAACCCCCCAAAATGTTAGCGAGTTCCGGATCTCTATCATAATCCTTCTCTGGCCTACCTGTATATGGTCCTTGATCTGAATATCCAGCATCATCATCTTCACCTTCTTGTGCTTCTTTTTCAACAGTGTCCTTTTCATCACTTCTAGCATACATACCTTGAGCCAAAGACCCACCTTCGCCATCACCCTGGAGCTCCAAATCTTCCTTAATGACGTCTATATTGAAGTCCATACCATTCAAATTCTTTGGCTGACTACTAGCACTACATAAGGATGTCCTTCTCCTGGCATTTTTTGGGATTATCCGGAGAGCCATTGAAGATGGCACAAAGTGATTGTTGTCATGAGAAAAAGGTTTTGAGCATGTAATGGTGGTGCAATAAGGAGGGAAAGCAAAAGGGTGCAAGACAATCATGGATTGTATGAGAAATTTGTAATGGAAAGTATGTTGTCTGTCAGCTCTATTAACCTGCTGCACCATAATGTTACCAGAAGTGAATATATAACACAAATTCCAAGTAGCCCCAATTTTCCCAGCCCAATATAACCACCAATAAATTTTCAATTTGAACCTCTATTAACCAGAACCATAATGTTACCAGAAATGTATAACAGTAACAAAAACTCCCAGTAAGTAAGGTCAACTACACGGATCACACAACATTCTTCTGGCACACACTTAAAAGACCAAATCTTTAGAGAGATTATTTATCATGAAATCCCTGTTAACAGCTGTAACACAAATTTCAAGTACTTCCAATTTGCCTACCTCAGTATAAACACCAATAAGTTTTCAATCTAAACAAGAAAATGCTTGAATTCAAAGGAAACCATTTTTGTTTGGTCCATTAGAATTAATCCAGCGTAGTTTTCAATTGTGCACCAGACAACTAGTAAAATAAAAATAACTACATGTACCCAAAATAAAAATTAGAAATAACCACCAACAAAGTTGTGAAATTTAAAATAAATAAGAACAATAGAGACAGCGTTCCAGAACCTCTTGAAGAAGTTTTCTAGCGTTAGCTAATACAACCTCGTCTTGCAGAGTATAAGCCCCACGATTTAGAAGATACGAAAAGATAAAGGGTGATGAAAAAATACAAGCTTTTTGAGGAAAACGCGAAGAGTGAGCAAAAGGGTGAAAGATAAATGAAAGTCTTATCCAGAGAGAACTCACCAAGTTGGTAGTTTTGGACACTCTCACTCGGTGCTCAGTGCAGCAGATGAAAGGAAGGACAAGGTGGCTACTTCCTACACCTGACTCAAACAGAAGTTTTGTTAAGAGATAACACAAAGTTCTTCCTAAGAAATCAAAAAAATAAATATTTTTTTTAACTTTCTTTCATAAACTCTTTTGTTGGTGGGAGTTCCCAAACAACAACCAAGTTTGAAATATCTTGTTTTTCATCCAGGGAATTTCTTTTTCACCGCATAATTTTCTTGTGCACTCTTGTCAATATAAAAAATCTCATTTTAAACTCTGTAATCTAAAAACATTTTTTTTATGAAAAAAGAAATTGTTCAAGAAATCCAACAAAACTTTTAATTTTTGTAAATTGCATATTCTGAATTCTTTTTAGAGTGCAAAATAAAGAATTTATATTTATTGCATAATTTTAAAGTTATATTTTGCATAAAAAAATTTAAATTATACAATTCAAAAGTTTTTTTTTCTGAGTTGTATAATTCAAAAATCATTTTTCATATAAAAAAAGTTTTCAGAATATGTATTTTTAGAATTTTTTAGTACAATTTATAATTTTTAACTTTTTCTTGACGTGTAATCCGAAAGTGTTTTGCAGAGTCTAAAATCTTTCATATGTAAAAAATGGCTTCTCAATTATTCAATTTGAAGTATATAATCCAACCTCATGACACAATAACACAGAGAACTGGAAAAGAGTAGTTTCATCTTTTAACCACCGAAGGGGTGCACGTCTAGGGTTTAGAAAGAAAGAAATGGTCTTTCACTACTCTAGTTTTGTACTAAAATTTTAGTAATTTATCAAACAAAAATAAATAAAATCTCGATTTATCAATAATATTAATTTCAAACCAAAATTTTAAAATATTAAATCTTTTACTTTTTTAATATAAAATTTATACTTACATTTAATATTGTCAAAATTTAATAGAGTGCAGAAAGCATTTGATGTTGACTTACATTTAATATTGTCAAAATTTAATAGAGTGAAGAAAGCATTTGATGAGGTGCTGGGAGCAATTGCCCTAAATTTAATTTTATATGTTTTTTCTGCATTCCAATACCCTCATCCTATCCCTCTATAAATTTTGAAAATATCAAAATTATCCCAATGAAAATAACTAAAATGACCTTCTGTTTTTTAAAAAAAATTGTAAACCGGATGGCGATCATCTAATTCATTTGCAAATGTGAATCAGATGGCCCCCATCCGGTTTACATTTAGGGCATCTGATTCATATGAAGTTCATATTTTCTGATACAGATTCACTGTCGATGGCAACTCAATCATCAAATTAACTACCTTAATCATCAATATCACTCACAAATTGCTAATAAAAATAATTTTTTTGTTTACTTTTCACTTGTTTAAAGCTTTAATTCAGATTGAAGCAAATACGCAGCTTTTCCTCCCATATCTGCGATGCGAATGTTGCAGACTCTCATCCACACGCACATATCACTTTTGTTGATGATAAAGGTGAAAACCAGATATAATGACTGAAACAAATGTTACAGTAAAGCAGTGAATAAGATGCAAGCAAAGGAAGAATGAAGCCAATGAAGTGATAAAAATGGTTAAGGAGGTAAATGGGGATAAAGAATATTTTAGTTTTTTATCATTTATCATTTAAGGATATTTGTATTTTCCGCTTAACTATGAGGTGCAGGACGAGAGTACGGAGGTGGAGGAAGAATTCGTCTAATTTGTAACTAGAAATGGAGTGATTCTTCCTGCACCTCCATGACGACTTCCTGCACCTCCATAGTTTTTCAAAATTCCCATTTTGGACATAATGAAAAGACCAAAATGTCCTTGCCTGCAATCCATGGTGTAAAAATTTTGAAACACATTACGAGTTCTACAACCCGCAATGTAAAAAATTTTGAAACACATTGCGGGTTGTACAACCCGCAATTCAAAAAAATTTCAAAAATGAATTGCGGGTTGTACAACCCGCAATGTGTTTCAAAATTTTTTACATTGCGGGTTGTAGAAC